>Ga0256837_1001151_pt1 | contig 18888 bp, 19 predicted proteins | sample 4562384metaG_FD_185976 | JGI IMG/M metagenome (GOLD analysis project Ga0256837, IMG submission 185976) | Hydrothermal vent microbial communities from Guaymas Basin, Mexico - 4561-384 | ecosystem: Environmental > Aquatic > Marine > Hydrothermal vents | place: Mexico: Guaymas Basin | collected...
GCTGTTTAAAAAAAGATTTCATATCGAAGGTTTTTTTGGAAATGTAAAAAACAAATTTTTCTGTTTTGTAAACGCTTCAACGCAAGAAGTGGCAAAAACATTGGTTTATGCCAAATTTTTAGCTAGACTGTTGGTAGTTTTTTTGTTTTATATTTTTCATTTAAGAAAATTTATTCTTTTTTCTGTTTTTAACATTACTCTTTTCAGAATAAAGCTTTTTTTCAGTTTTTTTTCGAACATTCTGGTTTGGTCTTGACAATGTATAAACTAATGAGTTAAAATTCATTTTTAAAATTACTAAAAAGGAGAAGGAATGAAAAAGTTATCTAAGATTTTAATGATAGCTGCTACGGCATTGCTGACATCTAGTTTATTTACAGGTTGTGCAACAAGAATACCTGTGAAAAATGAAGTTGGGAAATTAAATTTACAAACTGAGTCTTTAAAACAGCAGCCGTTTACCGATAAAGTAATTGCAATAGTTGATCCTCAGTTTACATATAAAGTAAATCAAGTTAATCCACAACCGCAAATCAATCCGTTATTCGGATATAGATATAGATTAAGTAGATATGTTTTTTCACCTACAAAATATTTCCAAAAGACATATGAACAAAGACTAGCAAAAGCTTTAGAAACTGAACTTGAAAATATCTTAATTAAAAAAGGTTTTAAAATCAAAGGACCTTATTCAACGTTTGACGATATTACATATCAGGATAAAAAAACAATTTATTTAGCATTAATTCCTAAAATTAATTTAGATATTAAAAAAGTTTCAACTGAAAAAAAATGTGAAACATTATATTGTACTGAAAAAGGTAAAATAATGTTCGGAGGTGATGTTATTGTTACTCTTGAAGAACCTCTAACAAGACAAATTTTTATGAAAAAAAGAATCAATTTATCTGACGCTAATATTGTTGAACCTTATATTATTCAATTTCAAATCAGAACTTCAACAGGTGATTTAGTTCAAGACGCTTTAGCTAAAGTAAGTGTTCCAAAACAATTGATTAATAATACAGATAAAGCAATGGCGGACGGTATTAATAAATTCTATAAATATGCAGTTTCAAAAATTAGAAAATATTTAGACAGAGAGGAAATTTTAAGTTATCAAAAAGACGTAGAACAGCTAAAAAACTTAAAAAGATACTAAAAGTAGGATTTCCTACTTTTTCCCCACATATCTAAAAGGTTTTTCACTAAAATATATCGTTTCAAAATCTTTAAATATTTTAAAAAATTTTTCTTTATTTATAGGATATTTTTTTACTGTTTCAAATACAAAATAACCGCTTTTTTTCAACGCCGAAGGAACCTGTTTTAAAAGATTTAAATTAAAATATTTAATCATTAAAATTACGTCATATTTATCTTTAGGAATAATGTAATTGTCAAGAACAAGATATAAAGCTTTTATACTGTTGTCATTTATTTTAGAAATACCTATTTCGCTTATATTAATTAATGTTATGTTATAACCTTTGTCTGCCAATGCTTTTGCATTTCTTCCGTAACCTCCGGCAAGATCAAGGGCTTTTTGGTTGTTGAAAGCTTTTGGAATATGATTTAAAAGTTTACTTGGAGGTTTTGGGGTGAGGGTTTTGTGTTTTTCGTTCCATTTAAGCTTTTCGCTAATCATTGACTTTTGCGTTTGATAGGTTTTTGAATTTTTTCAGTGTTTTTTTGTAATTTAGTATTTCATCTTCAGTTTGCAGAAGTACTAAATATTTGCCTTTTTTATAATCTGTTTTCAGAGATTTAAGCTCTTTTAAATATTTCTTTTTCCATTTAAACGGTTTGTTGTCGCAGAATCTGTATTGTAATCCGACGTAATTTTTAAGCGTTTTATAAGGCTTAAGTGACGGGTTTATCAAAACGGTTTTAAGGTTATATTTTTCAGCAAGATATATGGCATAGTAACCGCCGAGCGAACTACCTATTAATATGGTTTCGTCGGTAATCAGGGTTTCTAAAAATCTGACGGCTTTTTTAGGGGAAAAAGGAAGGTTGGGTGTAAGGGTTGGAATATCGAAATAACTTTTTATTGTTTTACTTTTTTCTCCGATTCCGCAGCTTTTAAATCCGTGTATGTATATTATCCGTTTCATTGTGTCGGATTTTCATAAAATACATATGTTTCGTAATTGGTTACTTCAAAATAAAGTTTTTTCTTTTCGTCCGGGTCAACTTTGTAGTTAAAATTTCTGTCAAGATATCCGTATGCAAATCTGTAAGGCCGGACTTTTTTGTCGTCTGTTCCGTGTGCTGTTGTGAGCTTGTCGACTTTTAAAAATCTCAACACAGGTTTGCCGCCGCTGTAAATATCCACAACACCGTTAACACCCGTGTAATTTTGGATTGAATGTCCGATTTTGTTTTGTTGTTCCTGGGTGCAGCCTGTAATTGTTAAAAGAGCCGCTGTAAAAAAAAGTAATTTTTTCATATTGTTCCTTTGGTTTAGATTAGGTTTATATTACAATTGTTTAATTATAGCAAATATAACAAAAAAGGACTGTCATGATTGTGAAATTAAAAGATGTGCATAAATCCTATAAAAGCGGTGAAATTGAGGTAAAAGTTCTTGAAGGGCTGAATCTGGAAATAGAAAAAGGGGAATTTGTGGCACTTATAGGTCCGAGCGGAAGCGGAAAAACCACTATTTTAAATATTATAGGCGCACTGGATAAATCAGACAGCGGTGCGGTTGAGGTTGCAGGAGTTGGTATCTCTCAAAAAAGCGAAAAAGAGCTTACGAAATTCAGAGCTGACCATTTGGGATATGTTTTTCAGGATTTTAATCTGATTGAAGTATTTAATGTTTTTGAAAATGTAAATTTTCCCCTTAAAGTAATACATAAAAGAAAAGACGACGAAAAAGTAAAAGATCTTCTTAAAGATATAGGTATGAGCGATCAGATAAATAAATTTCCTGATCAACTCTCAGGCGGACAAAAGCAAAGAGTCGCTGTTGCCAGGGCTTTGGTTACAGAACCGAAAATCGTTTTGGCCGATGAACCGACAGCTAATCTTGATAGTGTAACAAGCCATAAGGTAATCGAACTTATGCGTAAAATGCAAAGAGAATTCAACACTACGTTTATTTTTTCCACGCACGATACGCATCTTATCGACGAGGTTGACAGGGTTTTATATTTGCAGGACGGAAAAATTATAAAAGACGAAAGGAAATAAAATGGAAAGTTTTAAAATTGCATTCCGTAATCTCGTCAGAATGGGAAGAAGAACGTTTTTAACGGCTTCTCTTATTGCCATAGGCGTTGTTTTTGTGATGCTTTATATTACATATGCCGAAAGCTTTAAAAACTCAATGATAGCACAGATTACCGACAGTGTTATGGGAGAATTGCAGATACATAAAAAAGGATATGTTTCAAGCCTTGATTCGTTGCCTCTTGATAAAAATATGGGAGTAAAGGTTGTTAAAAAAATAGAAAATAAGCTAAATTCCATGCCGGAAGTCTATTCTTACAGCGAAAGGCTTAAATTCGGAGGACTTATAAGTAATTTTACAGATTCCACAAATATAAGGCTTAACGGTATTGACGCCGTAAGGGAAGGTAAAACCCTTCCTTTGCTTAAAGAGCGTTTAAAAGGTCATCTGCCTAAGAGCGGTGAAATTGTTATTCCGGAACTTATTTCAAAAGGACTTCATCTTAAAATAGGAGATGCGGTTGTTCTGGTTGCTACCAACAAAAACGGAAGTATGAATGCCAAAACACTGAAAATAAGCGGAATAGTGGGTATAATTTCCGGTCCCGGCGGAAGAGACGGGTATATTAGCCTCAAAGACGCCAGAAAACTTTTAAGGATTAAAAAACCTGAAATAAATGAAATCGTAATAAAACTGAAAAATCCCGATTTGCTTAAAAAAGTGAATAAAAAATTTTTTGAATTTATAAAAGAGAATAAAAAACCGAAACTTGAAGTGCATACATGGGTTAAACTTTCACCTTTTTCTAAAATTGTAAATATGTTGGATTTGATGACATTCAGTATTGAAATTATTCTTATATCAATTGTGCTTGTATCAATTTTAAATGTAATGATTATGAGTGTGTATGAAAGAATTAAACAAATCGGAACCATGAAAGCTATGGGGACGCCTAAAAGTTTTATAGTATCGATGTTTGTTGATGAAGGGCTACTTCTTGGTATGTTCGGATTTATTATCGGTGTAATTGTAAGTGTCGTTTTTATTTATGTCATAGGGGATATTCATTACAGCTTCGGACGTCAAAGCGACTTGCTGCTTGTGCCTGTAATTGACTGGAAAAGTGCCGCTGGTGTCGGTGTAATGGTTGTGGTAATTGCTGTAATAGCCAGTCTGTATCCGGCGTTTAAAGCCGCAAGTCTTAAACCGATTGATGCACTTAGGAGTTAATGGAGAATGGAGAATTGAGAATTGATAAAGTGGAATCCCTGAAAAATCGTCAGATTTTTTGAGGTGCAGAGGAGGAATGTAACGCCGGTTTTAACCGGTATAAAAAATTAAAAGTGAAAGGTAAAAAATGAAACGAATATTGATAATGCTGTTGCCGCTGTTTCTGATGGCGGGAAATATTTTGGATGAAATAGATAAAAACCTGAACCCAACAAGTTTCGAAGCTTATAAAAAGCTGATAAATATAGAACCGGACGGAACGAAAAAAGAGTTTTTAATGTGGATGATTAAAAAGGACAAGGATAAAATTGAAAACCTGTTTTTAAAACCCGCAACAGACAACGGAAGGGCACTTCTCAGACTTGGTGAGAATATGTGGCTGTATATTCCCGGGATTGCAAAACCTTTGAGGGTTGCATCCGCCCAGAGTGTAACGGGAGGGGTTTTTAACAACAGCGATATATTGCGGGTTAATTATTCAAGTGAATATGATATTGTAAAACAGCAGGGCGATATTCTGTATCTGAAAGCTAAAAATGAAAATGTCACATATGAAAAAGTTGTTATGAAAATAGATCTGAAAAGAAAACTGCCCGTTAAACTGGACTGTTATGCCGGAGGTGTTTTGATTAAAACTATAAAATACGGCAAAATCACGGACTTTGGAAACGGCATAGTAAGACCTGCTGTTATGATGACCACCTCGCCTCTTCAAAAAGGGTATAAAAGTATTATGATTTGGGCGAAAATTAAACCGAGAAAGCTTAAAGACGAATATTTTACACTTGAATTTATGCCACATTTGAATGAAATAAGAAAATGAGCGGAAAATGTAAAATGCAAAATGTAAAATGGAAAATTTTGAGTTTGTTACTGCCGGTTTTTATTTTTGCCGGGGATTTGGATAATATAGACATATCTTTTGATTTGGGCGATGTTGATAAACCATACAGTTACAAAGGCTACATTAAGCCGGAATTATATTATATTGACGATAAAGACAAATATAAAAAGATAAAAACGAAGCTTAATTTTGAAGGTGATTATAAAAAAAACGAATGGTATATAAAAGGAAACTGGTCGGGATATTATATAAATGACGAAAAAGATAAAAAAACATTCGGAATTATAAACGAACTGTATGTAAAATACGGGAATGTAAATAAAAATATAACCGTCGGAAAAGAGCTTTTAAAATGGGGTAAAGGCTATGCTTACAGTGCGGTAAGTTTTTTTACCCGTCCGAAAAACCCCCTTTATCCGGAAGATTTAAAGCAAGGGTATGAACTTGTGCATCTCAAAACCATAACTACCACAGACACGGATGTAAAAAATTATTCCCTTGATTTGATATATATGCCGGTTACTGACGCATTAAACAGCGATTTACAGAAATCTCAGAACGCCGGAGCTAAACTCTATATGCTTTATAAGAATATCGATATAGATTTGATGTTCAGGCACAGTAATGTGGAAGCGGACTTGTTCGGGGGCGACTTTTCTTTTAATATATTGACCGAACTTGAAATGCACGGGGAATATGCCTTTGATGAAAAGAATGAAAATTCATATCTTTTAGGATTTAAATATGCAAGTGATTATGATTTCAGTGTTACGGGGGAATGGTATAAAGACCTGAATAAAAACAGGCTCGTATATACTAAAATATCAAAAAAAGATTTTTATATTGATTATCTTACAGCTTATATTACCGGAATGAGAAACTATACAAAAAATATGAATTCATTACTTATAGGCGGAAACTATGATTTTAAAAACAATTTTATAACAACTCTTGAATATTTTACCTCCACGAAACAGAAATATATAAAATTCACTCTGGGTTATTATTTTTAATTTTCTTTTTTGTTATAATCAAAGTCAATATAAATTTTAAAGGCTGTAAATGATAAATGATTATAATGAATATAAAAAAGCTGTTGAAACGCTTAAAGAATGGGCGTATCATTATTATGTGCTTGATGATCCTATGGTAACGGATGAACAATATGACAGGCTTTATCATGAAGTGCAGGAGTATGAAAAAGAAAACCCCGATAAAAAAGATTCGTCTTCGCCGACTCAAAGGGTGGGGGATGTGATTCTTGAAGGTTTTGAAAAAGCAAAACATTTAACCCGTATGTGGTCTATGGAGGATGTGTTTAACGAAAACGATTTTTTAGAGTGGACGGCAAGAGTTAAAAAGGTTTTAGGGCATAATGATTTCAGTTATTATATTGAGCCCAAATTTGACGGGGCAAGTCTGAATCTTGTATATGAAAACGGAAAACTTATAAGAGCCGAAACCAGAGGTAACGGCGAGATTGGTGAAGATGTCACTGTGAATGCAAAAACAATAAATTCCATTCCCCTTGAAATAAAAGAAAAATCACTTATTGAAATAAGGGGTGAGGTTGTTATAAAAATAAAAGATTTTGAAAAGCTTAACGAACAGAGGATTAAAAACGGTGAAGCTGTTTTTGCAAATCCCAGAAACGCCGCGGCGGGAAGCCTTAGACAACTTGATCCGAAAATTACGGCAAAACGGCCTCTGGTGTTTTATCCCTGGGGGGTAGGCAAGGGGATTGAGAATGGAGAATTTAGAATTGAGAATGATGAATATAATAAAAAAACTGTAACCAGATACAGTGAGCTAATGAAGTATATTTATTCGCTCGGATTTAAAGCTCCTCCTAAAAGGGGAGTTTGCAGGGAAATAGAATGTGTTGAGAAAAAGTATGAGGAATTTATTGAATTTAGAGACAGTTTTGAAGTAATGCTTGATGGGATGGTGGTTAAAGTAGACGAGCTTAAATATCATGAAATTTTGGGTTATACACAAAAATATCCCCGCTGGATGGTGGCTTATAAATTCCCTGCGGTTGAAAAAGAAACGGTTATAGAAGATGTGATTATTCAGGTCGGAAGGACGGGGGTTTTGACGCCGGTTGCGGTATTACAGCCTGTGGAAATCGGGGGAGTTACGGTTGAGAGGGCGACTTTGCATAATTTTGACGAAATAGAAAGAATGGATATAAGAATAAAAGACCACGTTATCGTTATAAGAAGCGGGGATGTGATACCGAAGATTACAAAAGTGCTTACATGGAAAAGAAGCGGAAATGAAAAACAGATAACAAGGCCGCGAAACTGTCCGGTCTGCGGTGCGGAAGTTCTTGATGAAGGGGCTTTGATTAAATGTCAGAATCTTTCCTGTCCGGCGAGGGCTGTAAACAGTATTATTTATTTTGCAAGTAAAAACTGTCTTGATATCGAGGGATTGGGTGAAAGTGTCGCGAGGCTGTTGTATGAATACAATTTGGTTAAAGATGTAACGGATCTTTTTAATTTGGGTGTGGAAGATTTGGAAAAGCTACCCCTTTTTGCCAGAAAAAAAGCCGAAAATCTTGTTAATGCCATAAAAAGTAAAGTGGGCGTTAAGTGTTGGAGATTTGTAAACGCTCTGGGAATTGAGCATATAGGAGAAGTTGCAAGTAAAAAAATATGTGAAAAATTCGGAGTGAAATTTTATAGACATGACCCTGAAGAATTTGAAGAAATTGAAGGCTTCGGTCCTGAAATGGTGAAATCAATTGCCGAATACGTCAGGGTAAACAAAGAAAAAATTGAAAAACTCATTGAAATAATAAAACCTGAAAATCCGGAAAAAAAAGAGATAAAAGAATCGGCTTTTACAGGAAAAACGGTGGTGTTAACGGGGACAATGAGCAGACCAAGAAGCGAAATAAAAAAGTTTTTGGAAGATTTGGGAGCAAAAGTTACAAACAGCGTAAGCAAAAAAACGGATTTCGTTATATACGGGGAAGATCCAGGAAGCAAGTATGATAAAGCCGTTAAACTAGGAGTGAATCTTTTGAGTGAAGAAGAGATGTAGAATTTAATGAAAAGTGAAAAGTGAACAGTGAAATTTGTTTGGGGTTTGATATAACTGCTTTTTAATCCTAATAACTAATATATAAATATACCAATAACAAATACACAAATGTGCATATTTTTTGCTATAATATAATAAAAAAAGGTATAAATGCAGGCGGTATTTGATATGGATATCGAAGAATTTGACAATAATTTTTTTGAAATGTTAAAAACAAAATTTAAAAACGCCAAAATGAAAATAATAATTAAAGAGGGCGAAACCGAATATTTATTAAAAAATGAAGCTAACAGAGAATTTTCATTGAAATCTTTAGATGAGTTAAAAACCGCTAATGTGATATCATTATAAAAAAGGATAAAAATGCCGACCAAAACGGTTGTTGAAAACGATGTTGAAATTATAATGCCGAAGCTTTACAAAGTGTTGTTGTTAAACGATGATTACACCACGTTTGATTTTGTAATAGAAATATTAAAAACGGTGTATCATAAAAACGAAGAGGAAGCCATAAACATAACATTACAAGTTGACAGGGACGGAAGTGCCGTGGTGGGGGTATATCCGTTTGAAATTGCACAGATCAAAATAGAAAAAACACATACGTTGGCACAAAACGCCGGTTTTCCGCTAAGAGCGACAATGGAGGAGGTTTAGATGCAGATAACAGAAAATTTAAAAAACATATTTAATGAAATAGTTTCCGAAGCTACAAGAAGACAAAATGAGTATATTACGGTTGACCATGCTTTTTATGTATTGCTCAAAGATAAAAACATAAGGGTTTTACTTGAAGATGTCGGAGTTGATGTGGATTATGTCAGAAGAGGACTTGATTATTATCTTGACAGATATATAGAAAAAGTTTCATTAAATATTCAGCCTACTGAAACTCTTTCATTTCATAAAGCAACCGAAAGAATGGTGAAGCATATTCAAGGTGTGAGAAAAAGCATAGCCGATGAGATGGATTTTTTTGTCGCTTTATTAGAGGATGAAACAAGCTATACAAACCAGCTTTTTAAAGAATTCGGATTGGAAAAAATAGAAATTGTAGAATATATAACCGAAAACAAAGAAGAAAAGCCCGATAAAAAAGAATCGCCTTTGAGTGAATTTACAATGGAACTTACGCAGACGTCAAAAATGTTTGATGATGTTATCGGAAGGGATAAAGAAATAGACAGGGTTATGCAGATTCTTGCAAGAAGAAAAAAGAACAACCCTGTGCTTGTAGGGGAGCCGGGTGTCGGTAAAACGGCGATAGTAGAAGGGCTTGCAAAAAAGATAGCCTCAAACAAAGTGCCTAAACTGTTGCAAAAAAAGAAAATTTTTTCCCTGGATCTGGGTGCTTTGGTTGCGGGGACAAAATACAGGGGCGAATTTGAAAAGAGAATGAAGGAAGTCTTAAAAGAGCTGAAAAAAGAAAAAGAGCCTATTTTGTTTATTGATGAAATTCATATGATTGTCGGGGCAGGTGCTGCGGGAGGTTCCAATATGGATGTGGCAAACCTTCTGAAACCGGCTTTGGCAAAGGGAGAAATAAGATGTATAGGGGCTACGACTTATGAAGAGTTCAAAAACCATTTTGAAAAAGACAGGGCTTTAAACAGGCGTTTTCAGAAAATAGACATAAAAGAGCCCGGAATTGAAGATACGGTTAAAATTTTAAAAGGGCTTAAAAAAAGATACGAAGAGTTTCACGGGGTGCGTTATTCCGAAGAGGCGATTAAAACTGCGACTGTTCTTGCAAAAAAATATTTAAGGGAAAAATTTCTTCCCGACAGTGCGATAGACCTTATAGACGAAGCGGGGGCGAAATTTAAACTCAGAGGCAAAAAACTTATTACAAAAAGTGATATTGAGGGTATTGTGGCAAAAATAGCCAATATACCGAAAGAAAATGCAGGAAATAATGAAATAGAAAAACTCAGACACCTTGAAAAAAACCTGAAATCCAAGGTTTACGGTCAGGACAATGCGATTAAAGAACTTGTTAAAGTAATAAAAAGAAAAAAAGCGGGGCTTACAAGAGAAGATAAGCCGATAGGAAGTTTTTTATTTGTAGGTCCTACGGGTGTTGGTAAAACCGAAATTGCAAAACAGCTAGCCAATACTATGGGAATTAATTTTTTAAGATTTGATATGAGTGAATATCAGGAGAAACATTCGGTGGCGAAACTTATAGGCTCACCTCCGGGATATGTCGGATATGAAAAAGGAGGACTGCTTACGGAAGCTATAAGAAAACAGCCCCATACGGTATTGCTTTTGGATGAAATTGAAAAAGCACATCCCGATATTGTTCAGATACTTTTACAGGTTATGGATAACGCCTCACTTACCGATAATGACGGAAGAAAAGCCGATTTTAGGAATGTGGTGCTTATAATGACAAGCAATCTCGGAGTCGGAGAAGGCAATAATCCGGGATTCTTGCAGGAATTCAGCGAATTTAAAGAAGAGGCGGTTGAGAGGTTTTTTGCTCCGGAATTTATAAACAGGCTTGATGCGGTTGTCAGGTTTAAACCTTTAAGTAAAGAAAGTATAATGCTGGTTGTGGATAAATTCCTTGATGAGTTGCAGGATAAACTTAATACAAAAAAAGTGCGTCTTAGTGTTACAAAAAGGGCAAAAACAGCACTGGCAAAAAAAGGGTATTCTCCTAAACTCGGGGCAAGGCCTTTATCCAGGGTTATTGAAGAAAATATTGTGGAGCCTTTGAGTGAGGAAATTTTGTTCGGGGGATTAAAAAGCGGAGGAGAAGTGAAAGTGGATTATGTTAAGGATAAATTTAATTTAAAAGCCAATAAATGATAAAGGTAAATGAAAATCCGCCTCTTTACCTTCTTGATGATTTTGAATTTCCGGATCCTTATGAAGAGTTTGACGAGGGTTTTGTTGGTGCAAGTTACGATTTACTTCCTAAAAGGCTTTTAGAGGGATATTCTCAGGGTTTTTTCCCGTGGTATCAGGATGATGAGGGAATGTATCACTGGTTTGTTTTAAACGAAAGAATGCTTTTAAAAACGGATGAGGTAAAAACCACCAAAAAACTTTTACAAAAATTAAGAAGTCCGAAATGGGATTTTAAAATAAACACAAGATTTTCGGATGTAATTAAAAACTGTGCCAATGTCCGAAGAAAACATGAAAACGGCACATGGATAACGGACGACTTTATTGAAGCGTATACCGCTTTACATAATTTGGGATTTGCCCTTTCTGTCGAGAGTTATTATGAGGGTGAGCTTGTCGGAGGTTTTTACGGGGTTGCTATTAATAAATATTTCAGTGGGGAAAGTATGTTTCACTTAAAGCCTGATGCAAGTAAACTGGCTTTAATTTATTTTTGTGACATTTTAAAGCAAAACGACATAGAATTTATCGACTGTCAGGTTCCAAGTGAGCATCTTGCAAGCATGGGCGGCAAGGTTTATAAAAAAGAAAAATTTATATCTATGATACAAGAAGCCAGCGGGTATATCGGAAGAAAAGATGAAAAGGTAAGCTTGAAAGCGGAAGAATAAGCATCAGTTGAAAATAAGTGATTTAAAAGCGGAGGAACAAATGCTTGAATTTAATATATATTTTGATTATGAAAATAAAAATTTAGAAGAATTTGCATTTAATTTTTTAATGAAAGAGAAGCAAAGCGAAAGTATTGGATATTATCATCTTCCTGAAAATTCTGTAAAACTTATTGAAAAACTCAATAAAACCAATTTAGAATTTGAAAAAATTGCGGTTATTGGAATAGGTGGTTCATCTCTCGGGACAAAAGCGATATACAGGCTTTTAAAATCAAATTATAAAAATATAAAAGAGATAGTGTTTTTGGAAAACACCGACCCTATTGAATTAAAAAATCAGTTTTCCAAGATAGATAAAGACAATACGCTTTTTTTGGTAATTTCCAAATCGGGTACCACGATTGAGACGATTTCCATTTTTAAAGCTGTTATTGAATATTTTGAACTTGATTTTACAAAAGATAAAATAATGGTAATAACAGACCCTCATTCCCCGCTTGAAAATTTTGCAGATAAATACCAAATTACAACATTTAATATTCCTGAAAATGTGGGAGGCAGGTTTTCCGTTTTTAGTGCCGTAGGTATTGTGCCGTTATATTTGTCGGGATTTGACGTTAAAAAAATTTTAAAAGGGGCTGATGAATTTTTTCATTCTTTTTTTAACAGAAACGAATGGCATCTTATAAGAAAAGCCGCCTTTTTATATGAAAGAAGCAGATGTTATAAGATGAATGTTGTTTTTTCCTATTCTTCCCTTTTGGATGAATTCAACAAATGGTATGTGCAGTTATGGGGAGAGAGTTTAGGAAAAATTAATAAAAAAGGTCAAAGGGTCGGACTTACGCCAATAGGACTTTTAGGCTCCATTGATCAGCATTCTTTTTTGCAGCTTTTAATAGAAGGTCCAAGAGATAAAACCGTTACGTTTGTAAAGGTAAAAAATTTTGAAAATTCTTTAAAAATCCCGAATATTTTTCTCTCTTTTTTGGAAAAGACCGACTTTGTAAACGGATATACATTTAATGAACTTATAAACGCCCAATGTGACGCTACAAGAGAAAGTGTAGTAAGAAGCGGTATAGATGTGGACGAAATAGTGTTAGATACGTTAGGTGAAGAGAATGTAGGAAGTTTGCTTATGTATTATGAACTTTTAACTTCGGCCGTAGGTGCTCTTTTTGAAATAAATACCTATAATCAGCCGGGTGTTGAGCTTGGGAAAAGGATTTTAAAAAATAAATTTAAATTGTGAAGTAAGATTTAATTGTAAGTTAAAATTTTTTCTGTTATAATAAAAAAATCTGTTATAATAAAAAAAAGGTCAAGTAATGGAAAATCTTCATATTGAAGCCACTAAATACACGCCCGAAATCAATCTTGATGCCAAGAAGGGGCTTATTCAAATAAAGGGAAAGTCGTATCCGGAAAATACGTTTGAATTTTACGCTCCGGTAATTGAATGGATAAAAGAGTATTTTAAAAACCCCAAAGACGAAACTGCTGTTGAAATGGAAATAATATACTTTAATTCGAGTAGTTCTAAACTCTTTTTTGATCTTTTTGACATTTTTGATGAAATGAAAGATAAATCTAATATAGTTATAAAATGGATATACGATGAAGAAAATGAAAACGCATTGGAAGCAGGTGAGGATTTTATAGAAGATTTTGAGGATTTGGATATAAGACTTATAGCAAAGAGCGAATAATGAATCCTTTAATCGAAAATATTGAGGAGCTTGAATCTGAATTTTTCAAATTAATGGAAAAATTAAAAAAAGACATAAAAAGACAAGAAAAAATAATGTCCCGCTCCGATAAACGTCAGAAAAAGGAATATGACGAACTGCAAAAAAGATTAAAAGAAGTTGAAAAGCTTCAACAGCAGCAAAAGGAACTTCTTGATTCGTTTATAAAAATTTTAGCGGCTGCAATAGACGCAAAAAGCTCATATACCGGCGGGCATTGCGAAAGGGTGCCGGAAATTGCGATAATGCTTGCAAAAAAAGCGAATGATGATGAAAAATTTGATTTTAAGATTGATGAAAAAAGCGAGAGGGAAATTTCAATAGCCGCCTGGCTGCACGACTGCGGTAAGGTCGTAACTCCGGAATATGTGGTGGATAAAGCAACAAAACTTGAAACGATTTATAACAGAATTCACGAAATAAGAACGAGATTTGAAGTAATATATAGGGATTTGATCATTGAATCTCTTAATAAAAAATTAAACGGGGAAGATGAAAAAGAAGTTGATAAATGGCTAGAAAAAGAACACGAAAAGCTAAAAGAGGAGTTTGAATTTGTTGCAAAGGCGAATTTAGGTGGAGAATATATGAGCGAGAAAGAGAGAAATAAAATTAAAGAAATAGCAAAAAGAGAGTGGCTTAGACATTTTGATAAGACATTAGGGCTTTCATGGGCTGAAAAAGAGAGGGTTAAACCCGATGAAAAACTGCCGGTAACTGAAAAACTGCTTGCTGACAAGCCCGAACACATTATCAAAAGAGATGAAAATGAACTTGAAGAATTTCAAAAATACGGTTTTAAAATAGAAATACCAAAAAATCTTTATAATTACGGAGAAATTTACAATCTTACCATACCAAAAGGGACATTGACAAAAGAAGAGTTTTTTAAAATTCAAGAGCACGTAATTATGACAATAAAAATGCTTGAAAACCTGCTGTTTCCTGATGATTTAAAAAATGTTCCCCTATATGCTGGGACGCATCACGAAAAGCTTGACGGAAGCGGATATCCTAGAAAACTTAAAGCAAAAGATTTGCCTTTGCCTTCAAGAATGCTTGCAATAGCGGACATTTTTGAAGCTTTAACCGCACATGACAGACCCTATAAAACACCTAAAAAACTTTCAGAAGCAATTAAAATATTGACTTTTATGGTAAAAGACGGACATCTTGATAAGGAACTGTTTAAACTCTTTTTAAAAAGCGGCGTTTATATGGAATATGCAAAAAAATATTTAAAAGAAGATCAAATAGACGAGGTTGATATTGAAAAATATTTAAAAATGCTAAGTGAAATGTAAAAAGGAGAAATCAATGCAAGACACTAAACAGTTAGAGACGGTTTTGGCGCAGGATGGAATACTTTTTTTAATGTATGGAGGTTTTTTGACACAGTCGTTAATTGTGGGAATGACCGAGGCGCTCGAAAAAGAGAGTGAAACAAACGACCTTTCCGCTAAAGTTGCCAATAATATCTTTACTATCTTTATAGAACTTGCCCAAAATATGATGAATTATTCTAAAAAAGTCGAAAAAAACGGAATTGATCCTAAGGGCTTGATATTGGTAGGGAGAAATGAAAACGGTAAATATTATGTTTTAAGTCAAAATATTATAAATGAAGAGGATAAAAAAAAGATAAAAGAAAAACTGGATAATGTAAAAGATTTATCAAAGGATGAAATAAAAAAACTGTACAGACAGGCAAGAAGAAGCGGTAAATATACTCATCAAAAAGGCGGTGGGATAGGGTTTTATGAAATAATAAAAAGAAGCGAAGAAATTGATTATTCTTTTGAGCCTATTACAAACGGTAGATACTATTTTCAATTAAAAGCCATAGTGGGCAGATAATGGCTTATAAAGATTGGAATATTAAAAAAAAGATTTATATACCGATTATTGTGTTTTTTTTTATAGGACTTTTAATTGTTGCGTTTACGAGTTTTGTATCGGTAAATAAAATTCAAAAAAAGGTATATCAAAACAGTGCGAAATCACTTAAAGATATTTTTTATGAAAAATATCAGGCAAAAAAAGACGTGGGTATTGCAGGCGTAATTCCGTTATCTACGAATTCGGTAATAAAAAAGGCATTAATTTCAGGCGAAAGGGCACTTGCGTTAAAAGAACTTACAAAACTTAACAGTATATATAAAAAATACACTAAATTTAAAAATATCAAAATTCATTTGCATACAAAAGATTTAAAATCGTTTTTAAGGGTATGGAATCTTAAAAAGTATGGCGATTATTTAGGGGATTTCAGGAAAACGATTGTATGGGTGAAAAAACATCAAAAACCGATTGTCGCTTTGGAAGTAGGAAGAAGCGGTCTTTTGTTAAGGGCAATATCTCCAGTTTTTTATAAGAGCGAATATATAGGAAGTGTAGAATTTATACAAGGACTTAATTCAATAACAAGGGATTTGGCAAAGAGGCACTATTATGTAATAATAGTTATGTTAAACAAATATAAAAAGATTGCCAAATTTATTAAAGCCGATTATTTGAAAAATTATATTATTGCACTTAAAGATTATGACAAAAATTTTTTAAATGAATTAAAAAAGGCAGAGGATAAAGATGTTTTTGTAACCGGTAATTTTTTTGTAGTGAAAATTCCTTTGTCGGATTTTAATAAAAATATTGTAGGTTATGCTTTTGTAGGTGAAAAAATAAATTTTATTCAACAGGTTGTAAAAGAGAGTATAAGCGCCCTTTTATTACAAGTTGCTGTTATATCGGTTATTAATTTAATATTGTTTTTAATTTTATTATTTCTGCTTCAAAAATATATTATTAATCCTATTAAACACTTAAATAACGGTCTAAAATCGTTTTTTGAATTTTTATCAAATCCCAAACAAGAAATAGAACCGATAATTATTAACACAAAAGACGAATTCGGAGAGATTGCCGATTTTACAAATAAGGGCATTAAAACCGGCTCAAAACTTCACAGGGAACTTTTCGAGCTTTTACAGATAATAGACGAAAATGTAATTATTTTTGAAATTGATGAAAACGGCGATATTATAAACATAACAAAAAGGTTTTGTGCGGTATCCGGTTATGAAAAAGATGAACTTATCGGCAAAAATTTTATGAATTTAGTTGATAAAGATTCAATCGCTTCTGTAAAAAAGATATGGCTTAAAGCGCAGGATAATAATAGACTAAGAGGTGAAATAAAAATAGTTAAAAAAGATAAAAGCGTTTTTTGGATGGATGTAGTTGTTTCTAAAAAGTGTGAAATCGAAAATGAATGTAAATATGTTGTTATCGGATACGATATTACCGATAAAAAAGATTTTGAAAATTTAAGTAAAAATTTAGAAAAAATGGTAACTGAAAGGACAAAAGAGCTTGAATATGCCAAAAAAGAAGTGGAAATTGCCCATAAATCGACAAAAGAATCAATTGAGTTTGCATTAATTTTACAGAAAATATTTTTACCTGAAGAAAAAGAATTTGAAAATTATTTTAAAGATTACTTTATAATATGGAAACCCAAAGATATAGTGGGAGGGGATATTTATTCTTTAAAAATAAATGATGATGAAGCATTGATGATAGTGTTTGACTGTACGGGTCATGGAGTCCCGGGCGCGTTTGTAACAATGATAGTTAAATCTATTGAAAAAGAGGTTTTGAAAGATGCTTTTTATATTTCTCCCGCGGAAATTTTAAGTATGTTTAACAATAAATTAAAAACTCTGTTAAAACAGGAAAATAAAGAAGATAAAAGCATAGTCGGATTTGATGGGGGAGTGATTTATATCAATAGAAAATATAAAATTTTAAATTATGCCGGTTCGAATATTCCTCTTTTTTATTATGACGGACAAAAAGTTCATATTATTAAAGGCACAAGATATTCGGTGGGATACAGTAAGTGCGAGTTTAATTATGAATATAAAGAGGAAATTTTGGATATTGGGGATGATTTTACGTTTTATATAACAACCGACGGATTTATAGATCAAATTGGGGGTGAAAAAGAACTGCCCTTCGGTAAAAAAAGATTTAAAAAATTAATCGAAAAATACGCTAATTTAGACCTTTTTGAGCAAAAGGAGAAATTTTTAAAAGAGTGGGAAGAATATAAATCATCATACGAACAGGTTGATGATATTACGGTAATAGGATTTAAAATATAAGGGTTTGATTATGGAAACGGCGGAATTAAAAAAAATAATTGAAAAGTATGAAAAAAGCTTAGGAGATTCGATAAGATTTTAAAACAAAGCGATAAACAGCAGTTGCAAATTTATAAGCTTTATAATACTATAGAAGAACAAAAAATGAAATAGAAAAACTTTATGAATATACGATTCAACAACAAGAAATTGCCAAATTAAAACTTGAATCTCTGATTGTCAACGAATGTGCAGATAAAACGCGTATAATTTTTAAAGCATCGGATATTTTAAGCGGAGATTATTATTCGATTTTCAAATTAAAAGACGGAGTATTGATTTATCTGCTTGACGGGCAGGGGCATGGGGTTTCTCCTGCTTTGACTATATTTGCAATTGCTACGAATGTGCTTCAAATTTTAAATCATAAAAGTGATGATTTTGAATATATAGTAAAAACTATTTTTAAAGAGGTAAGAAAATTTTTAGCTAGCGGCGAGCAGCTTTCTTATTTTTTTATATATATTCATAACGATTATAAAACGGTTGATTTTGCGGGAGGCGGAATGTGGCCGTTTTATTTGAAAACCGAAAATAATGAAGTGCAGAAAGTCAAAGTTAACAATCTGCCTTTTATAAACACTTATCCTTTACCTGAAATTAAAAAAATTGATTTGAACTATAAATTAACCGACTTACTGGTTTACAGTGACGGTATCTTGGAAAACAGAGAAATTGATATATCAAAATATCATCCCAAAATATTTATTAAAGACAGGCAGTTGATAGAGGAATTAAAAGAAAAAATGAGTGAAATTGATTTTATTGACGATGTAACGCTTATTCATTATTTTAATTGAGTCCTCGATACCGCTTCAAAGATTGTGTAAGAGATAATGATAGAATACGTAAGAAATAAAGAAAGGATAAAAAATGACAAAAGAAGCGGTATTAAATAATATAGATTTTAAAGAATTAAGTAAGAGTTGTAAAAGTCAAGATGATATAGCCAGTTTAACAAAAGAATTTATGAAAAATATGATAGAAAATATGCTCAAAGCCGAAATAGATGAATTTGTAGAAAACAACAATACTTCAAAGAACGGATATTATCCTAAGAAAGTTCGAAGCGATAGCGGAGAATTAGAGTTAA
>Ga0256837_1001152_pt1 | contig 18881 bp, 22 predicted proteins | sample 4562384metaG_FD_185976 | JGI IMG/M metagenome (GOLD analysis project Ga0256837, IMG submission 185976) | Hydrothermal vent microbial communities from Guaymas Basin, Mexico - 4561-384 | ecosystem: Environmental > Aquatic > Marine > Hydrothermal vents | place: Mexico: Guaymas Basin | collected...
ATAGAGTAAATTCAGTTGAAATTGGGGATAAAATTGAAATTATAATACTTATTTTCAAAAAATATTTTCAAAAAAATTAAAAATTAAGAGTGGATAGGTCTTTGGGATTGTGCAGTGGTCTCATCATCTATTGTAATATGTTTATGTGTTAGAAAATTGTCTAAGTCTTCACCTTTAAAAAGTTGCATAACATAGTAACGATTTGTTCTATTCTTTGGTACAACTGCTTTTGGAAAAAAGTCTGTTTTTAGTCGTTTTGCATTCCATGCTTCTTTTACAAAAAGGTCTAAAACTATCTCATCTTCAAGTGCTTCTATTGGGGCAAATTTCAGAACATAATCTTTTGTTTTTTTATGAACAAGCCATGTTCTGTCATTCTGTATAAGAGATTTTTTAAGTGTGTATCCATCTATAGTTTCACCCTCTTTAAGGGTTTGAGGGATATTTAATTTTTGCTGTTTTAGAAGTTCAAGTTCATCAGCTTTTAAAATATTTAAAACTACAGCAGTTGTATCATCAGGTAAATTATCATCTACACTTTTACTCGCTTTTTTAACAAGAGAATGAGCACCTAAAGAGATGCCTTTTTCTAATATTTTATCATCTAGTAAAGTATATAGTCCATCACTACAAAGGAGAATCTCATCATTTTTTTGAAGAGTGTTTTCAAAATAAAATGGTTCTACTGTTTTTTCGATTCCTATCGCCTGTGTAAGAACATTTTCATAACCTACTTCATCCATAGCATGGTCATGTGAGAGTTGGGTTAATCTGTTTTCTCTATGGAGATAAACACGACTATCTCCAACATTTGCACCATATAAACGATTTCCTTCTATTACAACAATAGTGAGTGTTGTTACAAGTTCACTTCTCTCATAATTAATTTGAGACTCTTGATAGAGAATTTCATTTATTGATTTAATAAATGAAAGAAGAGATTTCTCAATACTCCATGTTTTTGGACGAATTTTAAGGTTGTTCATAAGGTAGTTTGTAACTCTTTTTGCAGCTTGAGCACCTTCAGTAGCACTTCCAACACCATCACAAACAATAGCTACACTAAGATTTCCAATAGTTTTTACATCATAAAAGTCATCGCCTGTGAGTTCTTGGCGTTTAGCTAGAGAGAAACCAGATGTTTTAATTTTACTTGAAGCCATGAATATACCCTTGTGTTAGTAAAAGATATTTTATCAGAAAATGAAAAAGTTGTAGAGTATTTATGAATGTTTTTTAATCACTTAAAAGATACAGAGAAGAATCTGTATCTTTTTCAAGTGATAGAGTGAAATTTGTGTAAAAAGAGGACTAGAATTTATAATCTAGTTGTGCCCATACTACAGCTTTATCATTAGAAGGACTAGTTGTAGCATCACCTTGAATATAATATGCAGCTTTTACAAGACCTTTAAGATTTTTAAAACCTGGAATAGCATTTGCATATACAGCATCAACTTCAGAACCTAAGTCCGTATCATTACCTGTTTCTGCATCAAATTTATGATACCATACAAGAGCTTTTCCAAAACCTTTCGTTTTGTATCCAGCTTTAATGCTCATATCTATAAGACCATCTTTATTTCCGCCAAGACCATTGAATTTAGTTCTACCTAAAAATACATCTGCAAAACCTTGAAACTTGTGTAGTGTTGCTAAAGGTGTAGTAAAACCATCTGTATCAGTTGCATTTGCTGCTTTTCCAAGTACTTCATACTCTCCACCAAGAATAAAACCATTCATATTTGCACCAAGAACAGCATCATAGTATGATGCATCTATTGAATTAGTTACATCGCCTGAACCATATTGAAGGCTATTGTCTGTTTGCATAGCATATGAAAGAGCATAGTTCAGTTTAACACTATCACTAACTGCTTTTTTACCACTTACTCTTAAACCATAAGTATCATGAATATTTGCTAACATATAGTCAAATCCTGAAACAACTAATGCATCATTAAGCTTGTAGTTTACATTTAATAATACTGATGCTGTATCTACTGTAGTTACACTATTAACACCAGCATAACCATATACATAAGAACCTAAAAGAGTTAAACCTTCAACTGATTTATTAACAACTGTTACCGTGTCATATGCTCTTTCCATTTGTCTCCAACCCACTGTACCAATAAAACGTTGATCATCAAGATTTACATGAGAACGTCCAGCTAGAAGAGTTGTATCTGCTGCAGTATATGAAAGATAAGCTTCTGAAAGCATAGCTTGTTGAGGATCTAAAATTACTTCATATCCTGTACCTTGACCTGCTTTATCATTATATTTAGTGTAACCAAAGTTATTAACAGAAGTAACTCCTACCTTAGCAGTAAGACCACTAATCTCAGCAAGAGATTTAGTTTCCACTGCTAAACGTACACGAGCAGTAAAAGCATTTGCAGCACTATTAGCACTATCTTTAACTTCTACATGCTCATAACGAGGACGAATTTCGCCAGTAACTTTCATATCATTTAAAATATTGATTCCATCAGCAGCACTAAGTGTACTAACTGGACCTATAATAGCTGTTAATGCAACAGCTGACATAATAATTTTTTTCATTTCTTCTTCCTTATGTTCGTTTGAGATATTTCTATCTCTACAAAATTTAAAACTATTTAAACTCTGTAGAAGTAGATATAAACTTCTACTCCCCTGCAATAGGTGTAATGGATGTTCCTCTTTCATTTTCGATTGTTTCTCGATGTTCTGCCATTTTTACACGTAGTTCATCCATTACAATTTCTGAAACATTATCCTCTTTAAGCCATCTTACTTCATCGATATGTCCCCCATACTCTTCACCCATAAGCTCAATATTTGTTTCAAGTTCTTCAAGAGTGTTGCTAAGCATTATATTTCCGACAACAGTATCTTTGAGTTCAATAAACCAGCTTTCATCTTCATTTACACAAATTTTTGCTTCAAATATTACAGCCATATTTACTGCTCTCTTGATTTTGCTGAGTCAAATTCATTTGCAAAAGCAACCATATCTTCTCTTTTTTTCATATCACCGTTATACATAACTTTATCAACATCGACATCAGCTTCATTTAAAATCTTAGGAACAGCATCACGCTCATTTATAAATGAGATCTGTTCATCAAGTTCATCTTCACTATATGCCATCTGCATATCAGCTGCATATACAAAAGGAATGGCTTCAACAACTCTAAGTTTTTCCAACTCTTGAGATACATTTTCGCCTTCTATTGTAATGATTACACGACCTTTTTCATCATGCATATGATAATCACATACTTCACAAGCTTTTAAACTTGTTACTACTTCTTCTAAATGCTCTGGAACTGTTTGAACTACGATACTTGATATATTCATATTAAAATCCTTTACTTATATATAACTTGGCGTTTAGGTTCACCATTCTCTGCTCTTATGCTATCATATAATTTCTGATTCTTTAATTTATCAGCATAACTTATAGGAATTCTTAGTGATTTATACTCAATTAACTCACCGTTTTTATAAACACCAGATATAATTGCCTCTACCCAGTAAAAACCTCTGTCTTTACGAAGGTTTTTGACAACCCCTTTCCACTGTTTTTTTTCTTCTATAGTTTTCCATAAATCAGCAAAAGTGCTTTTTGGCATATCTGGATGTCTCACAATACTATGTGGTTTTCCAATTAACTCATCAAGAGAGTAAGCACTTATTTCACAAAATGTTTCATTTGCATAAGTAATATTTCCCTGTAAATCAGTTCTTGAAATGATAAGCTCATCTTCAGGAACCTCTGTTTCAATTAAAAATTCACTCATATTAAATTCCATAATTCCCTCCTATTTAATAGTATATAAATTTATGTTTTTATCATCACTTGCTACAAAAAATTGAGTTTCACTGATAAAAAGTATTTTAGTTAGTGTCATTTTTGTTTGACCATAAACACCAAGTTTAGCCTGATTACTTGTTTTGAAAAGTGTTACATTGTTTTGTTCGTCACTTGAATAGGCTGCAAGTTTAGCACTAGGTGAGAGACCAACTCCATAGATTAAAAAGGAAGATTTTTCATAGTAAGCAGAGTTAAGTGCTAGATTATAGATAACAGCTCTTCTATCCTGTCCAGCTGTTGCTATAATTCCATTTTTAAAATCAACGGCAAAAACATTATCTAAATTCTCTCCACTTAATGTTTTAAGATGTTTTGCATTTTTAGTATCAATAATTTGTAAATCACCTGATTCATCAGCTACAACAATTTGAGATTTATCTTCATTCAGAGCAAAATTAGAAAATTTTGATTGTGAAACAGACTCAATCCAATTTTGTTTTTTCTTTGTTATATCATAAGATATGAGGTCATTTCCTAAGAGTGACAATATAATTGTATTAGAATTTAAAAATTTTGCTTTGGCGATAGGAAGTCTTTCATCTGCACCAATAATTTTAGTAAGTTTTGCATTTTCAAATATATATACTTCTCTAAAACCACTAGTCGCTTGTGAAAGTAATAAAATTTTATTACCTATAATATCTACAGAATAGATTTTGGCATGTATCTCTTTACCTAAAAAGTTTTTTATTTTTGGAACTACAATTGTTTTGATTTTTTTTTGATTTTTTGCATTAAAAATATCAACAGCTCCGACAGTAGTTGCAGCATAAAGTTTTGAGTCATGATAGACTATATCTGTGACACCACCATCAGCTTGAAAGATTGCAGTAGGAGTATAAATTCCTTTTGCAATAAGTGAGTGAATCATTAAAACAATTAAAAAAAGTATTTTCATTTTTTTACCTCAATATTTATAGCATATGATGGACACCGACTTATACAAAAACCACATGCAGTACATTTCTCTTGGTTAATTATTGGTGTAAACATAGCTTTGAAATCTATAGCATCTTCTAAACATGGGTCTTTACATGAAAAGCACATGACACCATTCCAACTCATACAAGCTATTTGGCTTATGACTATAGTTGTATCTATTAATTTTTTTGCTTCTAATGTTAAAACATTAGGAGTACAAGCTACTGCACAATCATCACAATATGTGCAACCACTTTTTGAGAAGTTAAGGCTTGGTGTTTTATCTTCACCAATAATTATAACTTGCTCTTGACATGAAGTGGCACATAAACCTTCACAATTCTGACACTCAATGTCAAAAGCATTTATATCACTAAAGTAAGGAGGTCTAACAATATTTATATTCTCTTTTTTCTCTTTGACTACATTTTTAACAGAGTCAGAGAGAAAGCTAAAAAGCTCTCTTCTGTGCATCTTTATTTACTACTATCGTAAGTATCGATACCTTCCATGAGTTTTGCCCCTTCCCATGTAGATTTACTAGAACCATTTACATCTGTATAGTCTGGTTTAAAGTTATTTGCTACTTCTAAATTTCCTGTATCTTGTGGTGCATGACACTGAGTACAGTTATAACGACCACCATAAAGCTTACCATTTTTAGTAGGCTTAATAGAAATATTTTTTAGCTCTTCACTAGATGTATTTTTAATAATACGTCCATTTTTTTCAACTTTACCATCTTTAGCAAGTGTAGTCTTTGGTCTAAAGTTAGTAAAGTGTGAAGGTGGAATAGGTGTAGCACCCATTGAACTTGCAACATCTGGCATATGACAATTTAGACATTGGTTATCACCTATTTTAATAGGAATAAGCCCTGTCACATCATGAGGAATCATAGGTGGTGCATCTTGAAATGCTCTTTCAAACTTGTGTCCACTTCCTGTATAAGAATCAGAGTAGTTTGTAGCATGAGGTTTTATCTTTTCATTAAAAAGAGTTGATTTTCTTAATCCTAATGAAGTTGCACTTACAGTAGGTTCAACAACCTTAGACTTTGCTGGAGTTGTATTTTCATTACAACCAACAAGTAGTAGTGTTGCAGCAACTAAACCAAGTGTTAATTTATTTATTATTTTCATTTTATTCTCCCGTTTTTTTGTTTTGTGCCATGCTTCTAATCGAAAACTTTAGAGCATCATCGTCGCACACTTCTATACATCTTGCACAGTTTGTACACTCCCCTGATAGGACTTGTAGTGACTCTTTTCCTATCATGTGAAGTACCTGATTTTCAGGACAAACAACCTTACATTTCATACATAAAGTACAGTTTTCTTCAAGGTGTTGTACTCTAATAAGACTAAATTTACCAAGTAGTGAATAAAATCCACCAAGAGGACAGATATGTCCACACCATCCATTTTTTAAAACGAATAGGTCAAAAAGAAAAATGATAACTACAGCAGCCCATCCAAATCCCATACCAAATACGATTCCTCTATGAACCATAGATATAGGAGAGATAAACTCAAAAGCAGTTACACCCATAATAGCTGATATAACAAGACTAAGTGCTAAAATCCAGTATCTTAATTTTCGAGATGCTGGTTGTTTTACACCTGTAAGTTGGTTCATACCAATCTTTTCTCGTACAAATGCAGCAAAGTCTGTTACCATATTTATAGGACAGACCCAAGAACAAAATGCACGACCTCCAATAAGGAAGTAAAAAAGAGTAGCTACCCCAACACCAATGAGTAAGTCAGTTGCCAATACAGCTCCCGCAAAAAGCATTTGAAGTGCAGCATACGGATCACTCATCGGAACAACACCCATAATAAGTGAAGAGCTAAGGTTACCCTCTAAAATAGTCCAACCCCAAGCATTCGCTCCAAAGTATAAAACTAAAAGTCCTATTTGAACAAATCTTCTTAAAATCGAGTATCTATATGAATCCCATATTTTTTTCATTAGTAGAGATCCTCCAAACTTCCATTAAGTGAGTCCATCGCACTTTTTTTACTTAAGTCAGTTGTTGTTTTGATTTCTTTGGCATCTTTTAAACGCTTTTCGTCCTCTTTATCCCAACCTTTTATATAGTAATTTCCAGCTTTTCCTTGTGCAGTCTCTCGTGGTAGTATAAAGATGGCAGGCTTTTCTGTTACACAAGCTCTCTCACACATACCACATCCAGTACAGGCATCACTATGAACTATTGGTTTCATAAAAGCATGTTTACCAGTTCGTTCATTTTTTGAATATTCTATAGTAATAGCTTCTCCAAGAATAGGACAGGCTCTGTAACAAGCATCACACTGAATTCCCCAAAAGGCAATACAGCTCTCCTCATCAACAACAGCAAGACCCATATCAGCTGAATTTATATCTAGTACACCATCAGTTGTAAGACTTGATTCATCTAATGCTCCAGTAGGACATACTGGAACACATGGAATATCAGGACACATATAACAAGGCATCTCTCTAGGTACAAAAAATGGAGTACCTATTGGTTTGTTATCACCTGGTTTAGCAAGCATCAAAGTATCGTATGGACAAGCTTCAACACAGAGCCCACACTTAATACAAGTTTTTAAAAAGTCGTTTTCTTTGAGCGCACCTGGTGGACGGAGCATAAGAGATGAAGCAGTTGCCTCATCTATGTATGCACTCCAAATAAATCCACTCATAGTGGCAAGACCAAAACCTCTTGCCATATTGAGAATAAATTTTCTTCTATCAGTTAATGCTTGCTTTTTCATTTTTCATTTTCTCTTTTAACTTATGCTTTGTAAATTTTTACTGCACATTTTTTATAATCTGTCTGTTTAGACTGAGGACAAGTCGCATCAAGACAAACTTTATTGATAAATACTTTTTCATCAAACCATGGAACAAAAACAAGTCCACGAGGAGGTCTATTTCTACCACGAGTCTCTACACGAGCTTTAACTCTACCACGACGAGATTCAACCCAACAAAGTTTACCTTGTTCAAGTCCTTTTTCAGCAGCAGTTTTAGGATTCATATAACATAAAGCCTCTGGTACAGCACGGAAAAGTTCAGGTACACGCATAGTCATAGTTCCTGAGTGCCAGTGTTCAAGTACACGACCAGTACATAACCAAGTGTCATAAACTTCATCTGGCATTTCAGGAGGATCCATATATGGACGAGCAAATATTTTTGCTTTATCTGTTAATGGTTTTTTCTTTTTATCTGTAATACCTAGTAGGTTTCCTTGAGGAAGTGCTTTTGCTAACTTACCATAAAATGCAAAGTCCGAACCACTACCACTTTCTGCTACTGCTGCTGCTGCATATGGATCATACTTAACATTAAAACGCCAAGGTGTCTCTTTACCATCAACAACTGGCCATTTAAGTCCACGAACCTTGTGATAAGTAACAAAGTCAGCTAAATCATGTCCGTGACCTCTACCAAATGATGCATACTCTTCCCATAGGTATTGGTGAATCATAAAACCATAACCCTTAAATACTTCACCTCGTGAACCGATAACATTTCTACTGTCACCAATACATTCTGAGTTGTCATATCCTTTTTGAGGGAAGGCATTCATATCAATTTTGTATTTTGCTGATTCTTTATTTGCATAAAGAATTTCAAACATTGTTGTATCACCTTTATAACCCATCTCATGAGCAGCACTTCTAACATCAGCTAGTTTAGTACCATTTCTTAGAGTATATGGGCCCCATAGATCATCAACAGTAAAACGTTTAGATAACTCAACCCATTGCCAAGTATCACTCATCGCATCACCTACAGGAAGAACTTGTTGTCTCCAGTGTTGTGAACGACGTTCAGCATTACCGTATGCTCCCCATTTTTCATAAATCATCGCAGATGGAAGAACAAGGTCAGATACCATTGCTGATATACCAGGATAACCATCAGAAGTTACGATGAAGTTATCCATCTCACGAGCTGCTTTAATCCAGTGTTTTGCAGATGCAGAATCTTGATAAGCATTACATACATTTACCCATGCAAATTTAACAAGTCCATCTTCAATATCACGGTGAATTTTCATGATGTGTTGATTTCCAACAGGGTTTAGTGTACCTTCTGGAATTTTCCATCTGTTTTCAGCTATTTTTCTGTGATGAGGATTTTTAACCATCATATCAGCAGGAAGACGGTGACAGAATGTTCCAACTTCACGAGCTGTACCACAAGCTGATGGTTGACCAGTTAGTGAGAATGCTCCAGAACCTGGAAGTGCTTGTTTGTTAAGCATAAAGTGAACATTGTAAGAGAGAGTATTTACCCAAGTACCACGTGTATGTTGATTCATACCCATAGTCCAAAATGATACTATTTTTCTACCTTTTTCAATGTAAAGATCTGCTAAAGTTTGAAGCTTTTTCTTAAATGCATTGATATCTTCATCAGGGTCACCTTTTGAGATTTTAGCAACATAATCAAGTGTATATGGTTCTAAGAATTTTTTGTACTCTTCAAAAGAGATTTCCCAGTGTTTTAAGCCAGCAGGCTTGTTAACCATATCGTCACCCTCTTTGTAGCCATAGGCAGCAAGAGCAGGTGCTTCTTTTGCAGAAACCTTATGAACCATTTCATGGTTGATTGTTTCCATTTCTAGTGCTGTATATTTACCAGCTGAACCATCTTCTCTTACTGGCATTACAGATTTTTCACCAGCTCTTCTCATTCCATAACCCATATTTACAGGAGATGCTGCGAAGATGATGTTTTTCTTTAAGAAGTCCCAATCAATAGCATCAGGATTGTTATATACGATTTCTCTTGCGATGTAGTTCCACATAGCAAGGTCAGTATTTGGTGAGAAAATAATTTCTATATCAGCTAAGTCAGAAGTTCTATGTCTGTAAGTTGACATATTGATAACGCGAACTCTATCTGGATCAGAGAGTTTTCTATCTGTTACACGAGACCAGAGAATAGGGTGCATTTCAGCCATATTTGAGCCCCAAGATACTACAGTATCTGTAAGTTCAATATCATCATAACAACCTGATGGTTCATCAATACCAAAAGTTTGGTAGAAACCAACAACAGCAGATGCCATACAGTGACGAGCATTTGGATCAATTGCATTTGAACGGAATCCAGCTTTCATCATTTTTTGAGCTGCATAACCTTCCATAATAGTGTATTGACCAGATGCAAATACTGCTACACCCTCAGGACCACTCTCTTTAAGTGCTTTTCTAATGTTTTTTTCCATCTCATCAAAAGCTCTTTCCCAAGTAATTTCTGCAAAATTACCTTTTTTATCAAAGTTTCCATCTTTGTCCATACGAAGGAGAGGTTTAGTTAACCTATCAGCTCCATACATAATTTTAGCATTAAAATAACCCTTAATACAGTTAAGCCCACGGTTAACCGGAGCAGCAGGATCCCCTTTTACTGCAACAATTTTACCATTTTTTGTAGCCATCATGATACCACAACCTGTACCACAGAAACGACAAGCTGCCTTATCCCATCTCCAACCACTTTCAGCTGTTGCTGCACTTGCCTCTAATTCGGCTGGTACATTCATACCAATTGCCGCTGCTGCAGATGCTGCTGCTGAACTTTTAAGAAATTCTCTTCTTGAAAGTGACATATATTCTCCTTTAGATAGTTTGTTAAAGTGTCTATTAACACTCCAATAATACTCCTATCTTTTAAGAAAAAAGTTGATATATATCAAGAATCTCTCTAAAAGTTATTAAATTATATGTGTATGTTACTTATAGTTCTATATCTTAAGAAGAATTTTATTTATTTATGATTTTATTATTGATATTGTTTAGAATAAGATGTTGTGTAGAAAAAAAAATCGAAGTATATTTAATTATAAAAGTATCAATAATGATACTTTTATATGTATAGGTTTTAGATTCTACCACCAGCTTGAACACCCCAAGTTGTTCTCCATCTAGTTTTTACTAAAGAGAGAGCAACTATAGCTACAAGAACAACAGCTCCAAAGATTAAGAAACCTTCTGTGTATCCACCAAATGTACCTTTAGACCATCCAAGAGTTTTAATTAAAGCTGTTCCACCAAGACCACCTGCACAACCAACAAGTCCTGTCATAATTCCTATATCTTTTCCAAAACGCTGAGGTACTAGTTGAAAAACTGCACCGTTAGCCATACCAAGGTTAGCCATGATAAGAAAAAGAACAAAGATTGCTGCATAAAATGGCAACTCTACTAAAACTGTCAGTGTTACAAGTCCTGCAACCATTCCGTAGAAAAAGTATAGAGATTTTACACCACCAACTTTATCTGCTGTATTTCCACCAACTGGGCGAAGAACAGCACCAGCAAAACCAACAAAACCACCAAATGAGATAGCATAGAAAAGTGAGAACCACCATGTGTCTTTATCACCAAGAAGTTTGATATAATCTTTTACTTTTTTAGGATGTGAAGTATAAATATCAGCTGGTGCATTTTTAGCAAGAAAAGCATAAGCAATAAAGACAATGATTGCCATAACTGCACCTACTCCAAATACCGAGTACCAACCATAATATTCTGCTATTTTTGGTGCAAAAATAAAGTCAATTACAACACCGATATTTCCAGCCCCAGCGATACCTAAAACAACCCCTTGAAGTTTAGGTGGATACCATTGACCAGCTTGTGGAAGTGCTACAGCAAATGCTGCCCCTGCAAACCCTAGTCCAAGTGCTACTATAAGTAGTATCTCATAAGTTATTGTATCACCCATTAAGTATGCTGTTATTAAAGAGAGAATAACTACCATTTGAGAGATAAGTACTGTTGTTTTAGCTCCAAGTTTATCAACTCCAAAGCCTAAAACTATACGTAAAATTGCCCCTGAAAGAATTGGTAGTGAAACTAGTGTCGCAATTTCCCCATCTGTTAAAATACGTCCGTTGAGAGCGAGAGCAGCTGCAATTTCAGATGCTAATGGTCCTAACATTGTCCAAACCATAAAACTCATATCAAAGTATAAAAATGCCATGAAGAGAGTTGGTGCGTGTCCTTGTCCCTTTAAGTCTTTAAATCCTGCCATTAAAAATCTCCTAAATAATTGACAAGGGGATTATAATATAAATCATAAGTAAATAGTATTTGAATATGGTTAAAAAATAATCAATAATAAAAAAATTAGATGATTAAAAAATAGATAGTTTATATTTTATAAGTTGTGAAAAACTTTTTTCACATACTTCTCATATAAGCTATCTTAAAAAATTAAAGACAGTACTATAACGATCTGTCTCTGGAGCTATTGTAAAATAGATATAATTATATCCCTGATCTTTTGCTTTTTGAATTTCACTTGTATATGATGACAAATCGGGGCATTCATAAACTACTAGAGACTGTTTTGTCTTAGTTGAAGAGAGAACTGTATTTGTCAAAGTTGAGTATTTAGTATATGAACCCTCACGTGTAAGAACAATATCATAATATTTTTCATCAAATATATCTTGATCTATTGTTGTTCCTGGATTGATAGCAATAAAATTTAAATTTTTACTTTTAGCATAATCTGAAATATCTTTCATATATGCTTCTTCTTCTGTAGTCTTTAAACTCACTTCATCAAAAAAGATTCCAGAGACTTTTTCTGTTCCATAAAAATCAACATATTCATCTATCTGATCATAAATTTCTTGTTCATTACGCTCTCCATAGTCAGTAGTAATATAATCAATCATTTTTACATTTTTACCATAAAGATAATCAATCCCAGCTACATATGAATCACTTTTCTCGTCTTTACTTGGACTTATAATCGCTACAAACTCACCATCTGTTGCTTCTATTAGTGCTGTTAAGTTCTCATCCTCTTCCCAATGTGTTGGATAGATATATAAGGGTAACATTACAGATGTTTTTGATGTTCCCTCATCAGTTCCACATCCTTGTATTAAAAGGATTGTTGCTATTACTATTGCGAAGATTGTTTTTTTCAAGGAAGCTCTCTTTTATTAAAATTTTGAGGTAGTATAACAAAAATTTCTGAAATTCAAAATATTTTTTGTAATCATGATGTAATCAATTAAATGTATAAATTTTAAACAAAATTTATACTAAATAGATAAATTATTTTTGTATAATTCGCATAATTATACATGGAGAAGAGAAGAATGCAAACGCCACTAGAGAGTTTTATAGACCATCAAGCTGATACAGGAATGCAGTGTGGTTCTTACTCCATAGATATTCCAAAACTTAAAGAGGGTGAGCAGTATCGCTTTCACTTTGATGCTGTTGCTTGTGTTGGGTGTCGCTGTTGTGAAGTAGCTTGTAATGAGCAGAACAATAATCCAGCAGATATTAAATGGCGTCGTGTTGGTGAGATGGAGGGTGGAGAGTTTCCTGCATTTACTCAGCTTCTTAACTCTATGTCTTGTAACCACTGTATAGACCCTGAGTGTATGAAAGGGTGTCCTACTAACTCTTATATCAAGATAGATGAGACGGGAATTGTTGTTCATGATGATGATGTCTGTATAGGGTGTCAGTACTGTACATGGAACTGTCCTTATGGTGTTCCAGTTTTTCATGAAGAGCGAAATATCGTTACAAAGTGTCATATGTGTCATGAACGTCTTGATGTTGGTCAGTCTCCTGCTTGTGTTCAAGCATGTCCCGCTGGAGCTATAGAGATAGAGGCTGTCAATGTAGAAGAGTGGTTAAACCGTGACATAGATGAACAGGCAAATATGCCTTTTCTTCCTGATGCTCGTATAACAAACTCTACGACTCGTTATACACTTCCAGAAAATATGCCTGATAATATGAAAGAGATGGATGAGCATATCTTAAAACCTGCACATCAAGAGTTACCTCTTGTCTTTATGACAGTCTTAACTCAAATCTCTTTGGGTGGATTTTTAGCACTCTTTTTAGGAGACTTTATGAGTCTCTTTGGTTTTGAATCTACAAACTGGATAATGGCTCTTTTAGTGATGATTCCAGCGGCTCTAGGTCTGCCTCTCTCTGCTCTTCACTTAGGTCGTCCATTTTTAGCGATGACAGCTATGAAAAATGTAAAAACATCGTGGCTCTCTCGTGAGGCTGCAGCACTTGGTCTCTTTACGGGAATGATGGGAGTTGTTGTTTGGATGTACTTTTTTGAAGTAAGTACCATAGTTCGTATTTCAGTTGAAGCTCTTACTCTAGGGGTAGGAGTATTTGGAATCTATGCACAAGCGATGATTTACCGTATAAGAGCAAGACCATCATGGAATAGAGTAACGACAAACTTTAAATTTTTTGGTGTAGGGTATGTTGGCGTTTTCTTATTGGCATTTGTAAGTAGTTTACTCTCTCTTGGTGATGTAGTTATTCCTCTTATCGCTCTTGGAATGTTAGGTGCATTGGCACAACTCTTCTTTACTTATGAAGATATTCGCTCTCTTGATACTATCAAAGAGAATGAGTACCAGTTACAACGTACAAAAAGATTACTAAATGAAAATTTTAATAGTATCAAAAAGTTACGTTTTGCTTCCCTTGTAGCTACGGGAGTTGTCTTTCCTCTCTTAGCATTAGTCTTTGCTGGAAGTGGTTCATTTGGCTTTGCTTCAGCTGTTCTAGGTCTAGCACTTTTAGCAAGTTTTGCATCTGAGATAAGTGATAGATTTTTATTTTTTACTACAGTTGTTCCTCTTGGAATGGCAGGTGGTTTCTTTGTTGGAAAACAGAGACATTAAAAGGATTAGTCATGGCAATAATAGAAGTAGATGAAGAGAGTTTTGAGAATGAACTTTTAAGTGCATTTGAGAGAAAAGATAATGTAATTTTAAAGTTTGGTTCTACATATTGTGATGCTTGTATGGCATTAGGATTTGAGCTTGAAGAGCTTGATGAAACATTGGATAATGTAACTATTTTAGAGATAGATTGTGCTGACTCTGAGGAGTTAGCACAAAAGTATGAGATTGTTGAGGTGCCTACTCTAAAAATATATAAAGATAAAGAAACTCCTATTTTTGATGGAGTGGGAGTAGTTCTTGCTCCTGATATTGCAAAGCTACTAGAGTAAATAAAAAGATTTTAAGAGGCTTTTTAGTTTATAAAAAAGCCATTATCTTTTATGGGTGATGGAAGATTTCTTTCCTCTATAAGAGTGAGTAGATTTATCTCTATATTTTTACTTATTGAGTAGATAGGAACATCTGAGGGCATATTTTCAAATGGGTCTTGAAGATGTCTCGCTGTAGATTCAAGTAAGAAAAAGGGTACAGAGATTAAGATGAGTAAAAATATCTCCCAGTTATGTCCTAGGTTTGCAAGTGAGATAGAGAGAAAACCTAAGAAAAAGTAGATAGAGAGATGGAGTAACATCTGATACTCTCGTGGAAATATAGTGTTTTTAATCCGTTCAGATTTCCCCATATGTGCAATAAGACGACTTAAAGTAGAATCAATATGAATCTGTTCATAAGCATTCAAAGATGTAAATAGTTTTAACTTCTCCTGTATGATGTTATAAATCCAAAGTGGTTTATGTGATGCAAGGATAAAAGAGTCTTGCATATCTTCATCTATATAGTTAAGACTTTCACTGTAGTTCTCATTTTTTCTTAGCATTGAAACAAGTGCATAGTTCCAAGCAATTTGGAGTTTTACTATCTCTTTGTATCTCTCTTTATCTTCTTCTTTTGTAAACCTTTTGAGTTGTAGGGTAAGTGCTCGAGAGTCATTTACTATTTCACCCCATATTTTACGAGCTTCCCACCACCTGTCATAAGATTGGGAAAGATTAAAAGAGAGTATAAGTGAAATGGCTGTTCCTAAAAAAGCAGATATTGCAATGGGAATAGTAAAAAAACTAGTATATAAGTGTATAGTAAAAGAGAGAAAAGTAAAAACAATAAGTACAAGCAGGTCTTTATAAGTTGCACTAATTATATAGTTTAAAGGAATTTTTTTAGAGGTAATCATATCTATCCTAGTTATAAATTTTAGTAGAAATTTTTATCTTTCTTCTCATTCCAAATATCAAAAAGTGAAGCATTCTCTTTTTGGTCTATTTGAATAAGTTTTAAGCCTTTCTCTTTATTTTGAAGTATCTCATAAAATTTTAAATCATCAAAGCCACCCTTTTGAGCATCTTCTTCTGTTGCTCCATAATAAACTCTATCTATTCTCGCCCACATAATAGCCCCTAAACACATAGGACAAGGCATACATGTAGAGTAGAGTTCACAGCCTGAGAGATCAAATGTATCGAGTTTTTTACTCGCTTCTCTTATGGCATTGACCTCTGCATGTGCTGTTGGGTCTTTACTTACAAGAACTCTATTGTGTGCCTTGGCTATAATTTTTCCATCTTTAAGGATAACGGCACCAAAAGGACCACCTTCATTAGCTGACATTCCTTCTGTTGCTTCATCGTAAGCTGTTTTCATCCATCTATTCATATTTTGCTCATTTGTGATATAATTTTTATTATAGCATTTAAAGGGAATAGAATATATAAAAATAAAAGCAAACTTAGTTAATATCAAAAAAGAGAGATTGTTGCATCTATTCATCCTATCGATGAGGTGTGTGAGAGTTATATCTTATCTGGTTTTATTGATGCACATATTCACATAGAGAGTTCTATGCTTATTCCTAGTGAGTTTGCTCGTTTAGCTGTTCTTCATGGAACTGTAGCGACGGTGAGTGACCCTCATGAGATAGCAAATATTTTGGGTTTATGGGGTGTAGAGTTTATGCTTTAAAATGTTTCTCAAATGCCATTTAAGTTTACTTTTGGAGCTTCTCCTTGTGTTCCTGCTACTCCTTTTGAGACAAATGGGAGTACTCTTGATGTAGAAGATATGAGAACACTTCTTCAAAATCTTCAGATAAAATTTTTAAGTGAAGTGATGAACTTTCCTGGTGTTTTAATGGGTGATGAAGATATGCTCTCTAAAATTGCCATAGCCAAAGAGTGTAACAAACCTATAGACGGAATGCTCCTGCTTTAAGAGGGGATGATTTAACAACTTACATAAATGCTGTTTTGTAGTGATGATAGACACCCAAATGATCTACTTTGTGGGCATATAAATGAGATGGTAGTAAGAGCCATAGAACTAGGGCATGATATGTTTGATGTTTTAGAGATGGCTTGTTTAAACCCTATAGAACATTATGATTTAGATGTAGGAAGTCTGAAAGTAAGAGATAGTGCTGATTTTATCATAGTAAAAGATTTGAAGAACTTTCATGTTTTAGAGACTTATATAGATGGTGTTTGTGTAGCAAAAGATGGAAAAACACTCTTAGAATCACAAGAGATAAACGCCATCAACAAGTTTGAAGCAAAACCTAAAGAGGCAAAAGATTTTTATCTTCCTGAGTGTGGAGATATGGAAGTGATTCAAGTTGTTGACCATGAGTTGATGACTTATGAGAAAGTTTTACATGAGGGTGATGAGGATGTTCTTAAAATCGCTGTGATAAATCGCTATAAAGATATTCCTATAAAAGGAGTAGCTCATGTGAAAGGTTTTCATCTAAAAGAGGGTGCAATCGCTTCAAGTGTAGCACATGACTCTCATAACATTATAGTAGTAGGTTGTTCTGATGAAGCGATGGCAGAAGCAGCAAACCTTGTTATAAATGCCAAGGGTGGCGTGAGTGCTGTAGGTAAAGGTGAATCGCATTTTCTACTTCTTAATGTAGGAGGTGTTATGAGTAATAGTGATGGTTTTGAAGTAGCCCAAAAATATGAAAATATAGACACTTTTGTAAAAGAACAATTAGGCTCAACTCTAAGTGCCCCATTTATGACACTCTCTTTTATGGCTCTACTTGTGATACCTGAGATAAAACTTAGTGATAAAGGGCTTTTTGATGGAAGAAGTTTTCACTTTATCTCTCCATGTAAAGAGCAATAATAAAGGCAAATATAATGGATATATTTAAACTCAAAGAGCATGGAACTGATGTTAAAACTGAACTTATAGCAGGTTCGACAACTTTTATGGCAATGCTCTACATAGTTCCCGTGAATGCCTTTATCTTAAGTGCTTCGGGAATGCCTTATGCTGCACTGGTGACGGCAACCATAGCCATGACAGTTTTTGCTTCTCTTTTGAGCGGCTTATGGGCAAATACACCAATAGCTATGAGTGTAGGGATGGGTCTAAATGCTTACTTTAGTTTTGGACTAGTCAAGGGGAGGGGTATCCCTTGGCAGAGTGCTTTAGGAGTGGTCTTTCTCTCTGGAATTTTATATATTCTTATTAGTATTACACCTATACGAAGATGGCTGATTGAGACTATACCTATGGGGATAAAAAGAGCTGTAAGTGCTGGTATAGGAGCTTTTATAGCATTTATAGCCCTAGAGCAAACAAAGATAATTGTGAGTGATTCTGCTACTTTAGTGCATTTGGGAAATTTTAAAGATGCTCATGTCCAACTTGCTCTTTTTGGACTTGTTGTGGCTATCTTTTTTACTCTGAAAAAAGTAAAAGGTGCATTTATCATTACTATCTTTTTAACTTCGCTTGTAGCATGGCTCTTTGGTATGCTTAGTCTGCCAGAAAGTTTAGTCTCTCTTCCTGCTTCTATGGAACCTATTATGTTTCAACTCGATATATCCTCAGCATTTAGTCTAGCTCTTTTACCTGTGATTTTTATTTTTTTACTTACAGATTTATTTGATACACTTGGGACACTCTCAGGTGTTGGTATGCGAGCAAAACTTTTTGAAAATGAAGAGGGTTCAGTAGCCCTATAAAAAACCATAGAAGCAGATGCTGTGGCAACTATGTTTAGTGGACTTGCAGGTGTGACAAGTACAACCTCATTTATAGAGAGTGCTGCGGGAGTGGAAGAGGGTGGGAAAACAGGACTTACTGCTGTAACTGTTGCTGTTTTATTTCTTCTACCTCTCTTCTTTTTACCACTCTTTAAAGCTATTCCTCCTAATGCTATCTATCCTATACTTGTAGTCATTGGTATTATGATGTTTAGTGAACTTCAGTATATTGATTACTCTGATAAGTACCTATCCAAAAGAAATACCAAAATAAGAACACTATTTGCTTATAAGAGATATGAGAACAAAAAAGTACCTAAAGATAACAGTTGATAGAGAG
>Ga0256837_1001155_pt1 | contig 18840 bp, 16 predicted proteins | sample 4562384metaG_FD_185976 | JGI IMG/M metagenome (GOLD analysis project Ga0256837, IMG submission 185976) | Hydrothermal vent microbial communities from Guaymas Basin, Mexico - 4561-384 | ecosystem: Environmental > Aquatic > Marine > Hydrothermal vents | place: Mexico: Guaymas Basin | collected...
AACCCCAGAACGTTTTTCAAAAGAGGCAGCTCACCAACTTTTAAACAGGTTAATCTTTATTTACTTCATTCAAGAGAAAGAGGAGTGGTTTGAGGAACTTGATGGCCAGAAGTTAATAGATTTCCTTATTTCGGAGTATAAGAAGTTTGTGGCTGAAAATCCTGAAAAAGAAGGAACTTTTTATTCGGAGTGGTTAAAGCCTCTTTTCCTTTCAGCCTTCAGCCAGGACATGGGTAAGAAAAGAGCAGAAGTTCCTGCCAAATACTCCTATTTGCCTGAAAAAGTAAGAGAGCTCTTTATCAGGGTTCCCTACTTAAACGGCGGACTCTTTTCAGAGAATGATTATGATAAGGTTGATTTTCAAATTCCTGATGACTTCTTCTTAAAAAGTGACCAGCTCGGCAAAAAAGATGAGGGGATAATTCCATTTCTCAACGGCTACAACTTTACTATGATTGAAGACTTGGAAGACGATAGGGACTTAGCAGTTAACCCCGAATTTATCGGAACAATCTACGAAAAGCTTGTTCACCTTGATTCTAAGGATGTTTTGAAAAACCCTGAAGTTGAAATTGATATAGAGGGAGTTACAAAGGGAATTGTTTACACGAAAGAACCGGAAATAAAGTTTATGATAACCCAGAGCTTAATCCACTATTTTAAAAAGAATACAACCCTATCCGATGAGCTCATTTACGACTTTATCTTCAACGATGATTTCCTTCCAGAAAGCCGTGAAGTTTTTGAAGAGCTCAAAAAAGCTCTTGACGAGCTTAAAATAGTTGACCCTGCCTGTGGTAGTGGAGCGTTCTTAGTGGAGTTTGTTAACACTCTTTATGAGCTTTACTCAAAACTTCACAGGTTTGACCCTGACGTTATAGAAAGTGGATATGCAATAAGAAAAAGGATAATAGAAAACAACGTCTACGGCGTTGACGTAATGGAATGGGCTGTAAGGATTTCTGAGCTCCGTCTGTGGCTCTTCCTCATAGTTGAAGCGGATATCAGTAGAGAACAGCTCTGGATAAAACCTCTGTTACCCAATCTTTCATTCAAGATAAGAGTAGGAGATAGTCTTATTGAGGAATTAGGAAATGTAGACCTTTCCATTTTGAGGAGTAAGAGAAGGGAAATTCGCTCAAAGCTTGAACTACCACCAAGTCTTAAAAGGAAAATAACGCAACTAAAGAATAAAAAGCTCTTGTATGCGGAGAATAAACCGGGAGCTCCAAGTAAAGAAGAGATTGAGCACGATGAATTCTTACTTTTCAAAGAGATAGTAGATAACAAAATTTCAGCTATAGAAAAGAAGATACGTTCTTTAAAGTCTTCACCTCATTTTACTAAGGGACTCTTTGAAGAGGAAGAGAAGGGAAGCGAGGAACTTTTTAAAGAGGAGATAGAAGAGCTGGAGAAGGAACTAAAATTTTGGAAGGATATTGGAAAGTCTCTCCTTAAGGGTAAGCGTCCCTTCATTTGGGATATTGATTTTGTAGAAGTCTTTTACGGAGACAGGAAAGGTTTTGACATAGTTATAGGGAATCCACCCTACGTTAGGCAGGAAAAAATAGCTCCTCCCGATAAGAATGAAGAAGACTTTAGCCGAGAAGAGTGGAGAAAGTTAAAAAGTGAGTATAAGGAAAAACTTCAACGAATGGTTGAAAACCTCTACGGTAAAGAATTTGTTCCAGATAAAAAGGCTGACCTTTATGTTTACTTCTACTTTAAAGCTCTGAGCCTTCTAAATGAAAAGGGAACTTTTGCCTTTATCACCTCAAACTCATGGCTTGATGTAGGATTTGGTAAATCCTTGCAGGAATTCTTCTTAAAGAGAACTAAGATTTACTCAATTAACGATAATGAGAGCAAAAGAAGCTTTAAAGAGGCCAATGTTAACACTGTAATCATCTTTACTTCTGCTCCGACGGATAAAGCTAAAGAAAATGAAAACCTTGAAAACACCGCAAAATTTGTAATGTGGAAAGTTTCTTTTGAAGAAGTAGTGAAGAGTAGGAACTTCAAAGAATATCTTCATCGTATAGACCAAGTAAAGCCTAAGGTAGAAAATGCCGGTTTAACCGAACTTGCTGAAAACGTTGTTAGAACGGATGTTTTTAGAGTTTTTCCAGTAAAACAGAAGGACTTGCTGAAAGACGGAAGTAGGGACGGAAAATATGAAGGCAACAAGTGGGGAGGGAAATTCTTGAGAGCTCCTGACATCTTCTTTACGATTCTCAAAAAAGGAAAAGGTAAACTTGTAAGACTTGGAGACATTGCAGAGGTAAAATTTGGAATAAAGACAGGAGCAAACGAATTCTTCTACGTTGAGGATTTAACAGATAAGCTCTCTGACAGCGAACTTGAAAAAGTTGAAAACCTGAGGGATTTCACTTCAGTTGAAGAGATAAAGAAAGCAGGGCTCCGAATAATAAAACCAAGTAAGTGGGGAAAGAACGCAAAAGATTACAGGCTTTTCCTCGTTGAAAAGGAGTTCCTCAAGCCAGTTATAAAAAGCCCCAGAGAGCTTAAAACAATTCTAGTTAGGGAAGAAGACCTTAAATACAGAGTTTTCCTATGTAATAGAACTAAAAAGGAATTGAAAGGAACCTTTGCCCTTGACTACATAAAGTGGGGAGAGGGGCAGGGATTTCATAAAAGGCCAACTTGTAAGAGCAGGAAGGAGTGGTATAGTTTAGGAAATAGGGATTTTGCAAAAGTTTTGTATCCAATGATTCATAGTGAACAAATACTTGCTTTCCTTAATATTATTGAAGCTGTTGTTGACCATAATTTATTTGAGCTCAGGATGGAAAGATACCGTGAACTTTGGTTTTATTTGAATTCTTCTCTACAGGGCATATTTAGAGAATTACTAGGTAGATCCAATCTTGGAGAAGGAGCTCTTAAGACGGAAGGAATAGATATTAAAATGTTTTACGTTTTACGACCTGAAATTTTTGACATTGACTTGCTAAATAACACTTTCAGAAAGGTTATAAAAAAGAAGAGATTTTCTATTATCACCGAGCTCGGCTTTGACCCGAACAAACCAATAAGAGAACAGGAACCCAATCCACTTCCCGACCGCAAAGTCCTTGACGATATAGTCTTTGACGCCCTTGGCCTAACCAAAGAAGAACGCATAGAAGTCTACTACGCCGTCGCAGAGCTCGTCCAGAACCGCCTCAAAAAAGCAAGGAGTGTGTGATAGAATGAAAGTTACCTAATGTATAGAATCTCGGAGGAAGGTCATGGAAGTAAATGACCCAAGAGGTTCAATCTGGAGGAAATGGGATTTACATATTCATACAATAGAATCTTTTGAACATTCTTTTAGCCCAGCAGATTGGAATATATACGTAGAGAAGTTAAAGAAAAAAGCAATTGAACATAACATAGAAGTTATAGGGATTAATGATTATTTTACAATAGAAGGATATAGATACATTTGCGAAAATTTTGCTAAAAAGGAGAAAGATATTTTTTACTTAAAAGAGAACACAAGAAGATTATACTTATTTCCAGTAGTGGAACTAAGAACGAATAATTTTTTGAGGGGTAAAGCTTTAAACATACATTTGATATTTAATCCTAAAATAAGTTCAATAAAAATTGAAAATGATTTCTTGCAAAAATTGAAATTCGAATATAAAGGTAAAAAATTAAACTTAAAAAAAGAAGATCTTCTTAGGGTAGGATTGTCTGAAAAAGAAAACAGGAATATAGAGGAAATAGACATAGAAGAAATAATACCAAAAGAAGAGGAAGAGAAAAGAAAGTTATTAAGAATTGCATATAAAATAATATCAGTGGAAAAAGAAAGTTTAGAAGAAGCTCTAAAAGAATCTATATTAAAAGACCACATTATTGTAGTATTGGTTGGTAAGCCAAAGGATGGATTAGAATTTTCCTACTTTGAAAAAAGTGGGAGATTGGCTGCGGTTCTTGAAAATTTTGTCAGTCTGCATAAAAACGTTTGTATCTTCACCAATAAGAAAGAAGATATAGAAAAATTCATAAAGACCTATACCAAACCTTGTTTATGGGGTTCAGACGCACATAGATATGAAAGGCTATTTATTCCTAATGGAGATGAAAAATCATATACATGGATAAAAGCAGATCCGACTTTTGAAGGACTTAAGCAAATAATTTATGAACCTGAAGAAAGAGTAAAAGTTCAAGAAAACAACCCGTCAGAGGATTATCCTAAAATCAGTTGTATAGATTCTATTGAATTGGAAAACTCTAAAATATCAGAAGATTTAGAATTTGAGAGTAAATTTTTACCATTGAATCATGATTTAATTGCAATAATAGGCGGTAGAGGAAGTGGTAAAACTGCCTTGCTGGATATAATAGCTTCATGTTTTGAAGACTCATTTAAAATAATTAGAGAAAACGAGAATTCCTTTTACAAACGAGCATTTGGGGATAGTCGGAAAGAAAAAAGTAAAGCTTTAAAGGTAAAGCTAAAAATTAAAGGAGAGGATACAGAATTTGAGAAAACATTGGGTTCAAAGGATGATAAGTTTAAGAATGGTTTTAGGATAGAGTATATACCTCAAAACTATTTGGATGAAATCGTAGCAAATTATGGTAATCTGACGGCTAGAATAAAAAAACTTTTATTTGAAAAACTACCTTCCAAAAAGGAAGAAGAGAACAAGCTAAAGAGGGAACTTGAAGATATTAAAGGGAATATAAAGAAGATAAATAATGAAATAGTTTCCTTGAAAGAAAGAATAAAGGATAAAGATTCTTTATTGAAGGAGAAGGATAGTGAGGAAGGAGAGCTTAAAAGAATTTTAGATGAAATAGGGAAATATAGGTCTCAAGATAGTTCGATAATTATTGATGATATTACCTCAGAAATAACAAAATTAGAAGAGTAGTATATAAGTAAACTTGAAAATTTAAGGGATGAATTGAAGAGAGAAATTGGAATATATGAATTAGAGAGGACAATTCAAAGTTTAAAAAATATAAATCTAGAATTAGAAGAGTTATCTATAAGTGAAGAATCAATAAGTCTTTTTCCTATTAATATGTTGGAATCATTTAAAGTAGAGATATACAAAATTTACAAAACTAATTATAGAAAATAAAAATAAGAGACTAAGAAAGCTAAAATCAGAACTGGAAAAACATAAAGAGAAAAGTTCAAGATTAGCTGAATTACTTAGTAAGAAATCTAAGGTGGAGAGTGAGATAAGAAGATTACAAAGAGAGATTGAAGAAATAGAGAAGTTAGAAATGATTTTACAAAAAAGGATAAATCAGAAAAAAGAAGAACTGAAGAATTATTTCTTAAAGATAAAGAAGTTGGAAAGCTTTTATATATCCTTGATTGAGGAATTTGTGAAAGAAACGAAGAAAGATGAGATATTGAGAAATATATCTTTTAAACCATTTATAGATGTAGCAAAGATAGAATTGTATAGAGAAAAAGTTTTAAGTAATATACATAAAGGCAAGATACGACCATACTTAGATGAAATAGAAAAGGCTATGGAAAGTATTTTCAAAAATATAGATGGATTTTTATCAAGTAATAAGACTGAAATCTTGGATGAAGTTATTAAAACTCTATTCCTATTAGAGGAACTTCTTCTGAAAGAAGACTTTTATAAAAATACAACATCTGAGGAAAAGATTTTAAATGATGTGGATATATTTGAGTTAGAGTTTTATATAAACTTGTATCTGAAAGGAAAACCTTTGAAAAAATTATCAATAGGTGAACGTGCTGTTGCGATGTTAAAGCTTTACTTGGCTTATGATGATGTTCCTCTTTTAATAGACCAACCAGAAGAAGGTCTGGATAATTCGTACATATCTACAGAACTAGTAGAAACACTAAGGAAAGCAAAGAAGAAAAGGCAAATTATAATAGCTACTCATAATGCTAATTTAGTTGTAAATACAGATGCAGAGCAGATCATAGTGGCTGAATATAAGGATGGAAAGATTTCTTACACTTCTGGAGCTTTAGAAAACTCTGAAATAAGGGAAAAAATAATAACTATATTAGAAGGTGGTAAAGAGGCTTTTGAAAATAGAGAAAGAAAACTGGGGATAAGAACTTAAGTTGAGGATGTTTGAAAGATCTCAAGTTTGATAGGGAAGATAAAGATGGGAAAATAGATGAAAAATCTGCTGGACTTAGGTGTAGGGAACTTAGCAATATTTGAAAGAAGGAAAGCATTATTCCTTGATGGATAAAAAACTTACTGTTAGAATAACTTTAAGTAAGGGTACTCAATTTGCGCTTTGAGTTACTGCTAAGAAAATTTTGGGGTAGAAATAGATGAAGGTTTCTTTTCGCAACTTTGGAAGTATTAAAAGTGCTGAGTTATGGATAAGACCTTTCACGGTCATTGCAGGTAAAAACGAGGTAGGGAAGTCTTTCATTCTTAGAGCCCTCTACGGAGTTTTTTCTTCCTATCATAGAGTTGGAGATAAAAGTTTGGTCTTTGGAAAGTTCACAGTTGGGGGATTATCAGCCAAAAACTTGGAACAGAAATTCAGATGGATATTTCAGCAAGGTCAAATAGGCAATTTGGTCAATAAGCTTTCAGAAGAAAAGAAAGCAACAATAAGGATAACTACCGATAAAGGTGAGTATCTTATCGTCATAACTTCATCTCAAAAAAGAAAAATGGACTTTTCCAGTGAAGAGATAATTCCTGATTTAACTATCCACCATGCAAATTTCATTGTAACTCCTTTAGTTTTGGACTTGGAAAAGGGAATATCTTATTATAAGACGAGACTTCCTAATAATTACGGAGTTCCCGATATTTATTGGGATATTATGAGAGACATTAGAGACATTGGTATTGCAGATGAGATAGAGCTTGAGGAGATATATGAAAAAATAGAGAAAATAATAGGCGGGTATTTTGAGTATGATCCGAAGGAAGGATTCATTTTCCGAAAGGGAAAGTACAAGTTTAATATGAATCTTGTTGCTTCAGGTATTAAAATTTTTGGTTTAATACAGCTCCTAATAGAGAGAAATTTTCTCAGGAAGGATACCTTACTTATTATTGAAGAACCCGAAGTTCATCTTCATCCATCGCTGAGGTTCAAGCTTGTTGATGTCTTTAAACTTCTTTCCGAAAGAGGGGTCTACGTTATTTTTTCTACTCATAGTCCGGAGATAATTAGGTACATTGAATATCTTCTGCGAAGGAAAGAACTCTCAGAAGAAAGTACAGAAATTCTCTATCTTACAGGAACACCTGAAGGCTCTGTCGGGAAAAGAGAACCTAAGCTGGAAGTGATAGAAGAAATTCTTGAATCCCTTACGGAAGATTACTTTTATCTCGTTATGAAGGAAGAGTTGGAGGAAAGTGGTGAAAATAAGCAGTGTTGACCTTGAAGAATTCAGATCTAATAACTTTGATTGCCCTTCTTTTAAGGTGAAAAATCCTCTTGTAAATTTTGATGAAGTTAGGAAACATGTCTGGAGTCAGTTAAGGTCTGTTGATGCTCTGGAACTCCAACCCGATAAAATAGTTATGTATGAGTTCAGTACTTTTGAAGATTTAATCAAGATTATTGCAAATTGTAACCCTAAAGAGATGGAGGTTTTACTAAAGCAAATGGAAGAAAAGTTAAAAACAGACTTGTTTGTAGAGTATAGAGCTAAGCTATTTGAAAGTTTGCTTCTTTTGGCTCTATTAGGAGAAACTCTTAACGGAAAAAATGTTGAATTTAGAATAGTTATTTGTCTAGTGAACAAAAGAGATATATACTTCTATGACGAACTTAAGAGAAAAGCAAAGAAATTTTTGGCTGGTAAGCTTAATTCTATTTTTCCTCCTGGAAGCGGTGATAGAGTTCTAACGGTTCTTAGTAAGTAGATTAAGTGGAGTTTAAATGCCTCCAATAGTTAGCAAAAGGAAGCTACTAAACATTTATAAAGCGGAACTTTTCTACGAGTTGCACCGTGCATCTGAATGTATAAGGATATTTGAAATCAAGTATGGCAAAATTTTTGAAGAATTTGAGAGAGAGTTGAAGTCATCTCCTGAAAATTTTGAAGCTTGGGATGATTATATGGAGTGGAAGGCTTGCGTGAAAGCCTTTAAGAGATAGGGATTGGTTTCCAAATATAAAAACTTTGGGAGCTTAGATTTAATCAGAATTATAGTTCTTGACTTGTATAGTCGTTAGGTATAGTCTAACTATGAACAGACTATATTGAGAGGGAAGACGTGGCCAAGACTATCAATTCTCCAAATTCCTTTAAAACTTGCTACATTGCGGAGGTCAAAGAGGAGCTTGGACTTTTGGAAAGAAAACTAAAAAAAGAAAGGAAGATTAAAGCCCCCCAAAAGTATAAGCAGTACATTAGGATGGCGATAGAGTCCTTAGGGAAGGATGCTACCTATAAAGAGATACAGCAGGAGGCCTTTAGGCTCTACCAGGAAGAAAAAAAGAAAGAGAAGAGTTCTAAAATTGCAAGGTACTTTGGGATTTTTGAAGCTGAGAGGGGGCTGGTTTTAAAGTTCGCCCAAGATAAGGATATCTGTTATGAGGATTAGCCTCCTTAACCGGAAGGTTTTTGTTGATAGCAACGCTTTTATCTACTTTTTAACTGGTCAAGCCAATAATTTAACTTGTGAAATATTTACAAAGGCTGCTGAAGGGAAGATAAAGGTAGTAACCTCTGTTAGGGTGGTAGATGAGACTTTATTCAAGTTAATGTGTATAGAGGCGACCAAACGGTTCCACATCACCTCCAACGTTCCTAAAAAACTAAGGAAGGACAAGGAGAAAGTTAAGGCACTCTCTTACGTCTACGATACCTTTTTTAATTTTCTGAAAGATATGAACGCCCTTGTCTTAAACGTAGACGTCCATATAATAGCCAGATCAAAAGAGATTTTGGAAACCTACGGTCTTTTTGGAAATGATGCTATTACTGTTGCGTTGATGAAGAGCAGGAATCTGAAATATATTCTAACGGCAGACAACGACTTTTCGGTAGTTGACGACTTTGTGATTTTAAATCCATTGGAGGAGAGCTCTAAATGAATCAGGAGTTAATCCGGAACTTCTGCATAATTGCCCACATAGACCACGGTAAGTCAACGCTGGCAGATAGGCTCCTTGAGTACACTGGTACTGTTTCAAAGAGGGAGCTCAAGGAGCAGATGCTTGACACCTTAGAGCTTGAAAGGGAAAGGGGAATTACGATTAAGCTAAACGCCGTCAGGATGAACTACAAGGCCGACGACGGTAAGACCTACACTATGCACCTCATTGACACCCCCGGTCACGTTGACTTTACCTATGAGGTCTCAAGGAGCCTATCAGCTTGTGAGGGAGCTCTGCTTGTAATAGACGCAACTCAGGGAATAGAAGCCCAAACTATTGCGAACTTCTTCCTTGCCCTTGATGCAGGCCTTGAGATTATCCCGGTAATAAACAAGATAGACCTTCCAAGCGCCAACCCTGAGTGGGTTAAGGAGCAAATTGGAGAGGTTCTCGGCCTTGACCCTGACGAGGCAATTTTAGCCTCTGCAAAGGAAGGAATCGGAATTAAAGAGATTTTGGAGGCGATAGTTAAGAGGGTTCCCCCTCCAAGTGGAGACCCGAAAAAGCCTCTAAAGGCTCTCATTTTTGACTCCTTCTACGACAACTACAAGGGGGTTATTCCCTTCATTAGGGTCTTTGACGGTGAGATAAAGCCAGGAATGAAAATTAAGCTTATGTCAAACGACAAGGAGTTTGAGGTAGTAGAGGTAGGAACCCAGTCTCCAAACATGGTTAAGGTTGATAAGCTCTCAGCGGGGGAGGTCGGCTGGATAGCTGCAAACATTAAGAATATTGAGGATACGCAGGTCGGGGATACGATTACAGACGCAGAGAACCCAACTCCTGAGCCTTGCCCGGGCTTTAGGCCTGCTAAACCTATGGTATTTGCAGGGCTTTACCCAGTTGACTCAGACGACTACGAGAACCTGAAAGAGGCCCTTGAGAAGTTAAAGTTAAACGATGCAGCTCTCTTCTTTGAACCTGAGACTTCCGCAGCCCTCGGTTTTGGCTTTAGGTGTGGCTTCTTAGGGCTCCTTCACATGGAGGTCATTAAGGAGAGGTTGGAAAGGGAGTTTGGCCTAAACCTCATAGCTACTGCTCCAAGCGTTATCTACAAGGTTTACTTAAAGGACGGTAGCGTTGTTAACGTCCAAAACCCTGCAGAGATGCCTCCACCTGAGAAGATTGAGAGGATTGAGGAGCCCTACATCTCCGCCTCAATAATTACCCCTTCTGAGTACGTAGGCCCGATAATGCAACTGTGTCAGGATAGGCGCGGAATTCAGACAGGCTTTACCTACCTTGACCAGTCAAGGGTGGAACTCCGCTACGACATGCCCCTATCTGAGATCCTCTTTGACTTCTTTGATAAGCTAAAGTCAGTTTCAAGGGGTTACGCCTCATTTGATTATGAGTTTGCAGGCTATAGGCCTTCAGACCTTGTAAAGCTTGATATCCTTATAAACGGTAAGCCTGTTGATGCCCTTTCTGTGATAGTTCACAGGGATAAAGCCTACCAGAGGGGAAGGCAGCTTGTAGATAAGCTAAAGGAGATTATCCCGAGGCAGCTCTTTGAGGTTGCTATTCAGGCTGCAATTGGGAACAAGATTATTGCCCGTTCAAACGTAAAGGCCTTGAGGAAGGACGTCCTTGCAAAGTGCTACGGCGGTGACGTTACTAGGAAGAAGAAGTTACTTGAGAAGCAGAAAGAGGGTAAGAAGAGAATGAAGATGCTTGGTAAAGTTGAAGTTCCCCAAGAAGCTTTCTTAGCCGTTTTAAAGGTTGAGTAGTTCCTCTACTCTCTCCTTTACCTTTTTAACTGCTTTTTTAACTTCACTGCTAAGTTCCCCCTTAAAGGGGGGCATTTCTTTAACCTGAATTCCGATAAAGATTACCTTTTTTGGCATTGTTTCAGGAAAGAGTTCATAGCCTGTTGTTATAACTTCCTCCATGGACAGGGTGTGAGTCAAACCTCCGAATCGCTCCCTATTTCTTCCCTTTTCAACTGAGAACTCAACTATCTCACCCGGTTTTAGGCCAACATCAACTGCGTCAACTAAAACTGCTAAATCGTACCCCTTTACCCTTTCTAAAATCTCAAGAGAGGAGGAAAGGAGGTGGCATGTTGCCACCTTCCCTTTGAGTTCTTTAACTACTTCTGCTCCTGCTCCGTCGTCTCCAAAAGAGGGGTTTCCAATTCCAATAACTATAGCCTTCAATAGTTCCTCAGCTCCTTGACTTTCTTGCCGCCTTTATAGATAACCACGTTTGTTGGGTAGTGGCCGGGGTAAACGTGGGTTGCACAGGCAAGGCAAAGGTCGTAAGGCCTGTGGGCCATCTCTATCAGGTTGAGGGTTCCTTCGTCAACTTCACCGTTCTTAATGAAGTACTTTGCTGCCTTCTTTACCGATACTTGGATTGAGCCGTTGTTTATAGTTGTGGGAACTATGAGGTTTGCATCGGTCACGAGCCCCTCTTCATCGGTCCAGTAGTGGTGAATCAGAGTTCCCCTTGGAGCTTCAATTATTCCGATTCCTTCACCGGTTACTTTCCCTGGAGGGGTTACTACGTTTTCGTCTGTGATCTCTGGTGACTTGAGGATTTCCTTTATGAGCTCAGCCTGGTTTAGTATTTCAATTGCCCTTGCCCAGTGGTAGGCAAAGACGTTGTAGATAGGTTTTCCGCCGAAGAACTCAACCATCTCCTCGTAAGCCTTTTGGGCTAAAGGAGTTGAGTAGCCTTCTGAAGCGTTTAACCTTCCTAAGGGTCCAACGCTACATAGGGAGGTATCTTTACCGTCCTTCAACCCTTTCCAGCCAACTTCTTTAAGGTAAGGGAACTTTGCATAGCTCCAGGGAAGGGTCTTTTCTGCCAGGACGTTGAGGTACTCTTTTCCTGTAAACCTTATTATCTCTTTACCTTCAGGTGATACTACAACCTGAGTTCCGTCGTAGTAAGTGACTTTTTTGTTCTCATCAACCGTTCCCATGTAGTTGGTAACAACGTTGAAGCTCTCTTCCTTTAATAGCTTTGAGTACTCTGGATTTTTGAGGACCACTTCCTTAAAGAGTTCAACGCTTACCTTTCCAAGCTCAATTAGGTCGTCAGATAACCTTTCAATTTCCTCCTTTTCCTCCTCGGTTACCCTCTTTGCCCAACCTCCGGGAACTGCCGCTGCCGGGTGAACAGGCTTTCCTCCTAAGATTTCAACTATCCTTGCTGCTGAAAACCTCTTTTTGAGGATGTCCTTTACAACTTCCTTTCCCAGTTTCTTAGCCACTCCCATCAAGTTCCTTTCCTGGGGAGGGGCAGTTGGCCCGCAGATGAAGTCAGGAAGGCCGAGGGCGTAGAGTACTTCCGTGTGGTCTTCTATGTGGTGAGCAAGGAGGAGGAGCTCCCTTATCTTCTTCGCCGCAGGGGGAGGTTCTGCTGAGAATATCTGGTCTGCAGCCTTCAAAGAGGCCGTAAAGTGAACAGCTCTACATACACCGCAGATTGTACTTGCAGTTCTCGGTACTTCCTCCATGGGCATTCCCTGGAGGAACTTCTCGTATCCCATAAACTCAACAACTTGGAGGAATGCATCTTCAACGTTTCCTTTATCGTCAAGGAAGACTGTTATCTTCCCGTGACCTTCAAGCCTTGTAATAGGCTCTACTACGAGTTTTTTCATCGTTTCCCCCGACTATTCCTTTGGTTTAATAACAGAAGATTTAGGAAGGCTGTACCTGTAGAAGAGGTGAATCGGGTCTGGGATTTTCTTAAGGACATCAACACTTCCCATTGCAGTTGCAATTGTGCTTATTGCCTTAACCCCAAAGTCCCTAACTCCCGGAATAGGTCCTCCACAGCCCCTGCATGGAACGTTTACCTTTAAACAAGCTGCACCACAGTCTCCCTGTGTGACTGGACCTAAACACAGGTAACCAGCCTCAAGGAGACATACGTCTTCGGGCATTTGGCCCAGAACCCTTTTAACTTCAGTCGGCCTTTTCTTTATTCCTCCGTGTCTTATGGGGTTTCTTGGACAGACGTCACAGACGGCCTTACCCATAGTGAGCCAACTTCCTTTAGGAGGAAGGTCCCCTGATAGTAGCTTTTCTAAAATCCACTTTATGTGGTTGTAGGATGGAGGACATCCTCCTACGTAGTAGTCAACCTCTACAACCTGGTCAAGGGCCTTTGCAGGCTTTAGAACTGGCAAATCTAGCTCGTACTTCCCTTCAACTGTAACCTTTGGAGAGGGAAGAACTCCTTCAGGGTTGTCAGTTGATGGAGTTTCTACGTAGGCCTTTTTAAGGAGCTCCTTTTGAGGGAAGAGGTTAACTAGTCCCTTTATTCCACCCAAGCTTGCACATATTCCAAAGGCGATTAAAGTTTTGCACTTCCTCCTCATTAACTTTGCCATGTGTTCGTGTTCAGAGTTCCTCACGTTTCCGCTGAAGAAACCAAAGTCAACAGACTGGTCCGGAAGGGCCTCTAAATCCTTGTACTTAAAGTCTGCAACTGTAGGGGCAAAGAACATGAGCTCTACGTTTTCCAAAAACTCAACGAGCTTCTCTGAGGTATCAATTAGGGAAGTATCACAACCGGCGCATCCACCGGCGAGGTAGTAGGCAAATCGGGGCTTAGACATGGCAGCCTCCCTTTACTTTAAGAAGGGTTTCGTTCACTTCTCTAATTGCGTTTGCAAGCTTTTTACCTTGAGGAACTCCCATGTACTCCCAGCGGACGACCTTATCCTTAACTCCTAAGAGCTTAAGGGACTCGTTAAACATCTCTATTCTGTTTTCCTGCATGTAGTTACCCCAGATGTGGTGGCAGTTATCCTTTGGACATCCGGCAACGATGATTCCGTCAGCTAAATCCCTCTCAATAATCTCGGCTATGACGTCAAGGCTTAAAGAGGCTGAGCACCTAACCCTTATGCTCCTAAAGTTTTCTGGTAACTTCTCCTTTAGCTTAATTCCCATTAAGTCTGCAGCTCCGTAGGCACACCAGTAGCATAGGAAGGCAAGGATTCTCGGCTGTCCTTCAGGGAGGTTCTTAAAGGCCACCTCGGCCATTCTTATGAGCTGTCTATCTTCAAGGTTAGAGAACTTAATGGCCTTTGAGGGACATGCAGAGTAACAGAGGCCGCATCCTCTACAGAGGTTAGGGTCTATTTCAACAAAAGGCTCTTCCCCGTTTTCCCTTTTCTTAAGGCTGATGGCCCCGTGGGGGCAGCACATTAGGCAGGTTTCACACCTTGAACACTTCTCTTGGATTATTTCTGAGTAGTACTTTTTGGTTTCTCCTTTAAGGGCCTTATAAACTTTAACTGCTGCTCCGAGTCCTGACTCTATGCTCTCTTGAACGTCCTTAAATCCCTTTGCACTTCCTGCAACGAATACTCTCTCAACGTAAGTCTCAAGGGGGTTAATTACCCTTGGCTGGAACTCTATTGGGAAACCAAACTTATCAGTTTGAACGTCAAGCATCCTCGTTAGTTTTAACTGAGCTGGAACTAAAGGTTCTGCAAGAACCGCCATATCTACAGTGAAAGTTCCTGCAGGAGACTTAATTTTCAGCTTTCCGTTCTCCTTCTCTATCCTCTCAACCGGGGCCTGGATAAACTCAACTCCTCCCTTTTCAGCCCTCCTCCTTAGCTCCTCAAAGGCCCTTCCGGTTGTCCTTAAGCTCTTGTAAAAGACCTTTACCTTTACGTCTGGGTGGTTTTGGGCCAAGAGGGCTGCGTCTTTAACCGTTGCTAAACAGCAGAGCCTTGAACAGTACCCTTCTGCGTCCTTCTTACAGAGGACAAAGGCTATCTCTTTAGGTTTTTTGCCGAAGAAGTTGTTTGCTACAAACCTTTCGTACTCAAAGAGGGTCACAACTTCCGGGTATTTATATCCCAGCTCCTCGTAGACGCTCATATCCTTTCCAGTGATACCGGTGGCGATAACTACCGCTCCAAACTCGTCTTCTACGTACTTATCTTCAGCCTTTAGGTCAATTGCTCCTGTTGGGCACACTTCAACGCACTTTCCACACTCTGTACAGGCTGAGTCAACTATGTTATAGGAATCTGGGATTGCTAGAGGAAAGTCCTTATCAATCGCCTTTCTCTTTGTTTTTCCGAGGTTGAAGGGATTAGGAATTTCAACCGGGCAGACTTTTGCACACTCGCCGCACGAGACACATTTTGTAGGGTCAACTTTTTGTGCTTTTTGAAGTATTCTTACTTTAAAGTCCCCTTTTTCTTTGGTGACTCCTACAACTTCAGAGTTAACCATTACCTTAATGTTGTCTCTCAGCATTGTATCTCTGCCGACTACCGGAATGACGCACTCGCTCGTACAGACTGAAGGAGAGTACTCAGACTGCCATAGGAGGGCTATCCTTGCAGCGTTACCTCCTAGGTAGGGCTTTTCTTCAACTAAGGTTGTTTTAATTCCAAGGTCTGCTAAAGCCTGGGCGCAGCGCTGGCCTGCAACTCCACCGCCAACCACTAAGACTTTTTTCTTAATTTCCTCTTTAAGTGCCGGAACATTTGTTTTAACCTTCTCGTAGGCCATTAAGAGCATGTCTTTTGCTTTCCTGTTAATCTGCTCAAGGTTGTCGTGAATGTAAAAACACTGTTCCCTTAGGTTGACGGTTTCCCACGCTGCAGGGTCTAAGCCAAGTGAAACCATTAGTTTTTCAATCCTGTCCTCGTTAAACTGGAGGGATGACCTTTCGGAGCACCCTCCAAAGATTAGGGCATCAACCTTTCCTTTAAACTCTGAAGCCTGCTTCTCAGGTGATTTGCAGAAGTCTTTTGTAACAATTACTTTTGCAACACCGGGTAAACTCTCTGCGTATTTCTTAAGGGAATCAAAGTCTATCTTGGAGCTTAAACGGTTTCCACAGGTACAGAGAACTACTCCTATTCGGGTTTCTTTTTCCATCAGACACCCCTCAATTAATGATTTCTAATTTTTATTTTATTCATGAAATACGATTAATCAAGGAGGGCAAGAGTGACCATTACCCGTTGATGGAAGGGAAAGTAGGGGGAAAATCCCCCTATTACTTGCAGGAAGGCATCTGGATGAGGCCGACGTTTCCGTCTTTTCTCTTATAGACTACTGCTGCGTTACCCGTTTCGGCGTTGCAGAAGACGAAGAACTCCCTGTTTGAACCAAGGAGCTTTAGGACTGCGTCTTCAACAGAGATGGGTTTGTAGAGCTCCGGCTCAACTTCAACTATCTCTATGGGCTTTTCAACGACTTCCTCTTCAACTAGAGTTAGCTGCCTTTTTGCCCTTTGGGCTTCATGTTTTGCAGACGTTTTAACTTTCTCCTTTAACCTCCTCAGCTGCTTTTCGGCCGCATCAACAACGTAGTCAACGGCGGTGTAGAGGTCATCGGTTTCTTTTTTAATTCTTAGTGTGTGGTCAAAGACGTTATAGATTACTATCTCAACCCCTGAGCGGTACTTCTCCTTTCTAACTATTACGTCTGCGAACACCTCCCTTTTCTCGTCATCCCCCAAGTACTTCTCAAGCCTTTTAAATTTTTCCTCAAGTGTGTTCTTGATTGCACCGGTTAGGTCAATTCCGTGGCCGATTAGGTTGAGCTTTAGCTGTGCCATCCCTTCCTCCTTTTCTTTTATCTCTTACTTTTAAATTAAAGACTTTATCGGGAGAGTGTCTATGGAGAGGGAGAAAAAGGTTTACCTGTTATTCTCTGGAGGTCTTGACAGCGTTATAGCCGCAAAGTTACTTCAAAACTTAGGATTTCAAGTTGTTGGAGTTCATATAACTTCCCCCTTCTTTGAGAAGGACCTTTCAAAGGTAAAAGAGCTTGCAGATAGGCTGGGGATTGAGCTTAAGGTTGTTGAGGCTGGAGAAGATTACCTTGAGATGTTGAAAAGTCCAGTTTACGGCTACGGTAAGAACGTTAACCCTTGTATAGACTGTAAAGCTTACATGCTTAAGAAGTTAAAGGAGGTTGCAGGGGAGGAAGGGATAATTGCAACCGGCGAAGTTTTGGGCCAGAGGCCCATGTCCCAAAGGCTAGATGCCTTTAGGAGTATTGAGAAGTTAGCAGGTTTGAGGGGAAGAGTCTTGAGGCCCCTTTCTGGAAAGCTCCTTCCGGAGACGGTTTATGAAAGAGAGGGAGTTGTGGATAAGAGGGAGCTCCTTGACCTAAGGGGGCGCTCAAGGAAGAGGTACCCTGAAATTTTAAGGAAGTTGGGTTTAAGCGGGGAGCTCCCTACCCCGGCCGGAGGGTGTCTTCTAACCGAACCCTCTTTTGCAATTAAGGTTAAAGACCTTATTGAACATGACCAGTTGACCTGGGAGAACGTAAAACTCTTAAAGTTCGGAAGGCACTTTAGGATCGGCAAATGTAAGCTGGTTGTTGGAAGGAATAGGGAAGAGAACGCGAAAATAGCTTCTTTTTCAAAGGATAAGGACCTAATATTAAAAGTTGAGGTAGCTCCTTCCCCCGTTGGTCTTTTAAGGTGTGAGGGAGAACCAGAAAGGGAAGTTCTAGAGACTGCTGCTGGGATAGTTGCCCGCTACTCTGACGCTAAAAGGGAGAAGGAGGTTCCCGTTTCTGTCTACAGGAGTGGTAAACTAATAGAGGTGATTAAAGTTCAACCTAACTTTAATACCGATAAATACGCTTTAAAGGTTTAAGGAGGGAGAGATGCCGCTTTTTAGGAAGGCCCTTTACTCAACAGACTTTTCACCCTTAGCTGAGGTTGCTTTAGATTACGTTAAGAAACTAAAAGAGGCTGGGGAAGAGGAGATTGTTGTTGTTCACGTAGTTGACGACCTTTCTGTGGAGCTCCCAGACGGCACGGACCTTATAAAGGAGAAGGATGTTTTTAAGATACTTCCTGAAGTTGACCAGGAGTACGTTGTAAACTTAATTGAAAAGCTGAATTCCATTAAAGAGATCCTTGAGGATGTAGGTCTTAAGGTGAAGCTTTACTTGAAGTATGGGAACATTCCTAAGCAAATTGTCTCTGTTGCCGATGAGGAAAATGTAAACATTATAGTTATGGGAGCTCATGGGAAAGGACTTTTAAGCGAGATTTTACTTGGAAGCGTATCAACAGACGTTATAAGACATGCAAAGTGTCCCGTCTTAATCGTAAAGAAGAGGGAGGAGTGATGCTATTTGAAAAAGTCCTCTATCCTTTTGACATGAGGAAGGCCAGCCTTAACGTTAAGCCTTACATCCTAAAGCTAAAAGAAGCTGGCTGTAAGGAAGTTCATATGGTTTACGTAATGATCCCTTCAGAGTGGGGCCTCCTTTCAAGGGAGGAGTTTGATAGCCAAGAAAAGCTTGAAGCCCTTAAGGGAACTATGGAAGAGGGTTTTGTAGATGGACTTCTAAGGATATTTAACAAAATGAAGGAAATTTCTAAGGAGTTTGAGGAGAACGGAATTAAAACGAGGGTTGTTATCATTCCGGGTGAGCTTGACGAGGTTCTATCTTGGTATGCAGATAAGTACGGTATGAAGCTTGTAGCTATTGGAATAACTTCAGAGTCCCTCTCCTTCTTTAGAATTGGGAAGATTGTTGATGTGATAAAGGCCGTAAAAGAGCCAATCCTTATAGTAAAAACTCCCGAAGAGGAGGACGGGGAGGTTTAGACCTCCCCTCAATTTCCGAGGACTTCAACGATTGCATCCCTGTAGGTTTTTACCATGAAGTCTATTTCCTCCTCGCTTATTGCAAGGGGAGGCATAATAACGAGAACCGGGCCAAGGGGTCTGGTAAATACTCCCTTTTCAATAATTCTCCTTGAGAC
>Ga0256837_1001156_pt1 | contig 18803 bp, 23 predicted proteins | sample 4562384metaG_FD_185976 | JGI IMG/M metagenome (GOLD analysis project Ga0256837, IMG submission 185976) | Hydrothermal vent microbial communities from Guaymas Basin, Mexico - 4561-384 | ecosystem: Environmental > Aquatic > Marine > Hydrothermal vents | place: Mexico: Guaymas Basin | collected...
ACAAGATAAGTATCCTATTTTAGGAGTTTGGTGTTTTTTAGGCTGTTTTTATTGTTGAAATTATACTAAAAAATAGGCTTTAAAGTACTTAAAATAGGGAGATTTTTGGTTTTTCAGGACTGACTAATTAGGTGTTTTTGGATTCAAAAAAAGTAGAATTTTTATGAATATGGAGGGGTGGAGAATGTTATGGAATTATTTGGGTCCATTTAAGTTATTCTTTATAGGATTGCTTATAAGCTATTATAACACTACTTTATTGTAAATTCAACTGTTATAAATAGATTTTTCTGCTTGGAATTTAGATAAAATACTATTCATATTTACCAATCAGGATAATAAATGCTAAAAATACTTTTTTCTCCATCAGAAGGAAAATATTCTGGTGGTAAAGATATACCACAAGAGCTCTTTGGAGCAAAAAATGCTCGTAAAGAGATTCTTACTGCGTATAGAGAGATAGTCCTTAGCGAAGATGAAGAAGCTATTAAAAAACTCTTTGGATTGAAAAAATTTTCTGAATGTGCACCTTATAGAGTAGATATATTTAATGCACCCCTTATGTATGCGATAGAACGCTATAAAGGTGTTGCTTATGATTATCTAAAATATCAAGAGCAAGAGAGCACAACACAAGCCTATCTTCGAGAACATACAATTATCTTCTCAAATCTCTACGGACCATTACGTGGTGGTGATGCCATTGCAAATTACAAAGTAAAACAGGGAAATAGTATCAGAGGGATCGTTCCTGAGAAATTCTATAAGGATCGTTTTAGCTATCAGTTGGATCTCTATCTTCAAGATAAAGAGATTTTAGATCTGCGTGCCGGTTATTATGATAAATTTTATAAAGTTACAAAACCCTATACAACACTGAAGTTTTTAAAAAATGGTAAAACAGTTTCACACTGGGCAAAGGCCTACAGAGGTATAGTTCTAAGAGAAATCGCAAAAGCAGGTATTGACTCATTGGATGCCTTTAACACTTTAGAGATAGAAGGCCTGAATGTTCATGAGATCAAAAAAACAAAAAACAAAACTGAAATAGTTTACAATATAGTGGAGTAAAAGTATGCAAGATTCACAAGAGTATAAAGCAAAAAAAGCTTTTTTTGAAAAAGTTATCACCCTCTACGGGCGTAATGTTGTTGTTGAGATACTTCAAGACAAATCCATTGAGATACATAAACTCCATATGGCAAACTCAAACAAAAGTGACGGTGCTATCAAAAAGATCCTTCTACTTGCACAAAAAAGAGGTATAGAGATAATACGCCATGATAAAGCTGCCCTCTCTCGCATCTCTAAAAATGCAAAACAGGATCAGGGCGTTGCCATAGATATTATTGCGCAAAGTTATCAAAATGCAAGTGCTATAGAGAAGCTAAAATCCTATCGTCTTATTGCACTTGATGGTATTCACAATCCTCAAAATCTTGGTATGATTATACGAAGCTGTGCAGCAGGAAATATAGATGGAATTATTCTGCCAAAGAAAAACTCAGCGAAGATCTCTCCCCTTGTTGTTAAAGCGAGTGCCGGAACACTCTTTAAGATACCTATCTACTTTTGTGAGAAGCTTGAAGATGTATTGTGCAAGATAGACGATGCAGATATCTATGCACTCTCCTTAGATGCACAAAAAGATATCTATAATGTAAAAGAGAGTAAAAAATCTATTTATGTTTTAGGAAATGAGAGTGAAGGAGTAAGCCCTGCAGTTGCAAAACTATGCAATGAAAAGCTCATTATTGAGATGAATCGCGATGTTGAATCACTCAATGTTGCCATTACGGCTGCACTTATTGCTTTTATGCAAAGATAAATTCTACTTTGTAAACATTCTTTTAACACCCCATTGTCGATTTTCTTCAATGGCTACAAGAAAATATTTTGACACTCCATCATCATATTTTCTGACAATATCTTCAAAAAGTACTTTTGCTTGCAAGAGATCACTATCTTTATATACTTTTAATGCCTGATCATATAAAACTTTAAGCGCATATGAACTTTGTATTTTTAGCATCAAATGATACAATAAAACGGCATTCTGTTTTCCCTTTACCTGCACAGGTTCAATCTCTCTGTATAAAAAATCATCCGTGAGCATCTCTAGAGTATGTTCTGTAATTAAGATGGGCACACCATATCTTTTCGTCATCTCTTCAACTCTTGAAGTAAGATTTACACCATCACCTATAACAGTATAGTTAAACCTAATATCTGAACCCATATTGCCCACAATTACTTCTGCTGTACTGATGCCTATACCTATGCAAAGTATCTTCTTACCCTCTTCTTTTAGTTTTTTATTGAGTATCTCTAACTCTGCTAACATCTCCAAAGCACTATGGCAGGCAGCATCTGCATGATTTTTAATATCTACGGGCGCATTAAAAAATGCCATCACAGCATCACCAATATATTTATCAAGCATACCACCGTGTTTCAATACAGCATTTGTCATCGGAGTAAAGTATCTATTTAAAAGCCGTACAAGACTAACAGGATCCATGGACTCTGAAATTGATGTAAATCCTCGGATGTCACTAAAGAGTATGCTTATCTCTTTTTGTTCTCCTCCTAATGAGAGTTTTTTAGGATGACGTATAAGCTGTTGAAGCAAATCATTTGAAAGATAACTCGAAAATGCCTCTTTAATAAAACGTGCTTTTTTTTCTTCTAAAGTAAAAGCAAGAACCTCAACTGCAGCGATACTTGTAAGCAGTGTAATCAGAGGATAAAAGAGGTCAATATAAAACATATATATTCTAAAAAGATAATGAACGATAATATAAACTATAAAATAGACAGAAAGATTAAAAAACATACGAGTAACAATACTTCTAAAAAAGATGATAGACAAAAATGGAACAAAAGCCATCAAAATTATCAACCCGATAGTTGCATATGGCATCTCTACAATAAGTTGATTTTGTAAAAAATTGGATATAAATGTATAATGTAAAAAAGCACCAGGAATATTTCCAATAGGAGTACTGACAATATCCCCTGCCCCCAGCTCTGTAATCCCTAAAATAACAATTTTATCTTTAAAGTATTCACGTTTAATCTTCCCTTGCATAATATCCAAAAAGGAGATAATTTTATACTGCGGTGGTGTATAAAAATTTAATTTTACAAAACCTTTTTCATCTACTTTTATTATATGATCTGCAATTGCCAGATGAGTGCCATCTACTCTTTTTATATCACTGTTATGTTTGAGTCGCAAACCCTGTAGTGCCAGAGAAGGGTATAAAATATTTTGAAAATAAAATGCAACAGGATAAGAACGAAAAAGATTGTCACTCTCACTCGAAGTTGAAAAACTTCCAGATAATGTACAAGACTCTAAAATCGGTAAAATATTTAACTCTGCACTATCAGCTCCAAGAAAATGAGGATTTTTGTTGCCAGAAATCTGAGACTGCAAATAATCAAGTGCTGAATCATTCAAGATATCCAACTCATATTGACTGTGACTCTGAGTAGCTCCATTTCGTAGGAAAAACCCACAGACACTGTTTTGCAAAGAATCTATACTTTGTGCCAGTCTTTGATCTTTTGATTTTTCTGTAGGTTCAGAAAAGATCATATCCAACAAAACAGCATCTGCTTCTGCAAGCTTTTCTATACCCTTTGCCAAAATATCCCTAGACCAAGGCCAGCGACCATAGCTGTTGATACTCTGCTCATCAATTGCCACTAAAACTACATTTTCAGCTATCTTTTTTTCTTGCAGTGCAAAATTACTATCATTAAAACGAAGAGAAAAGCTCTCAAATGGTTCTACTTTATTGCTGTACAAAAACAGCGTAAGCAATAAAACCAGCAGTATTACAAAGAAGTAGTAAAACTTTTCTCTCATTATTCTACTTCATTGTCTCTAGTAAGGCTTTAAAATGTGCAAATTCTACATCATTTCTCTTGCTCCATCCCTCTTCATCTACTCTGTTACCACGAAAGGAGATAGATTTCTTTTCCTGCAGTTCAAACTTTTTTGTTTGTTTTATAAATTCAAATTGAGATTCTTGTGTCTGTTTATAGTTACGATATGCACTCTCCTGTTCTGATTTAAAATCATCAAATCTTTTTTGAATGCTTTTTCTATAAAGCTCAAACTCTGCTTTTATACTCTCTACTCCTATAACACCCTCTCTTAACATCACAGAAGCATCCTTCTCATAAGCACTGATGATAAATTCTGTACCTTTAATACCAATAATAGCAAAAGGCGTCTTTATACTGAGCGCATCTCTGGCATTTTTAGAACTTATTTTATAGTATATTTTTCCATTCTTCTGCTCAAAATCAGAGGCCAAATGAAATACTATTGTTGACTTTTCATCTAAAACAACAAGGGAGTTGTCTTTTAAATCCAATTTGGCAGATGCTCCCTGTCTTGTTGTTATCAAATCACCTGCTAAAATTATAGATCCACTTTTAACTTTTGTTTTCTTTATTGAATTTTTATGTTTTACTTTTACTATTCCCTCAACTGCTGCAATATTCCCAATAATGGTATCAGCAGCAAAAATCACACTATAAAAAGTACAAAACAGCATCAAAACAACTATGCGTATCAATCTAAGCTCCTATTTATAATTTTATGAGATCATAATCTCATATGGACGTTTAATCTCAGCAATCACCTCATCGACTGACATATGACGTGATTTTCTGACAAACTCGCGTCCATCTAAGAAAATAAGCAGTGTAGGAATAGCAAAAACATTGAAGTGAGCAGCGATATCTTGCTGTTGCGAGACATCAATACTGATAATTTCAAAGCTTTGAAAATTTTTATCTATTGCTTCAAGCAGTTTTGGTTTGAGCGCATGGCAGACATTACAGGTTGGTGCAGAGAAGTAAAGCATTACCGCCATATTCTCTTGTATTGTTTTTTCTATATTTTCTATTGTATTCATAAGTCAAATTATACTAAACTTCTTCTATGAGTTCAATTATATTTTCCATTTTAAGTATCTATATATTTATTGTCATGGGCTATCTTGCAAAAAAGAGCTTTAAAGAACAGATCGATGATAAGACGATCACACTCTTAAATGTCTATTTTTTACAGGTCTTTTTAACATTCTGGGGACTGCTTTTACACCCGGTGGATATTACACTGCTCTATGCACCCGCTATCTACCTCGTCATTGTCATCATAGCTTTAATCTTTTCTGCTCTTTTTGCCCACAGGCTCTTTCAACACAAAAAAGAGTACTCTATAGCCATGGTTGCAGCCATCATCGGTAACACTGGTAATCTTGGTATTCCTCTTAATATCGCTATCTTTGGAGAGGCTTCCATCCCCTACACAACAGTCGTCAATCTTGTCAATGTTTTTGTTGTCTATACCATTGGTGTCTATTACTATTCACGGGGAAGTTTTGATGTGGCAACTTCACTCAAAAACATTATCAAACTTCCTATACTTTGGGCTGCGATCTTGGCAATATTTTTGAGTGTCAACGGCTACAAACCCTCAGGTGTAATACTCAACACCTTGATGATGGGAGCTTATGCTTCCATGACAATGCAGCTTTTTTTGTTTGGTATCTATCTCTATGGTACAAAAATCAAAGAGATCAACAAAACATTAATTCTTTGGATTATTAGCTTTAAATTTATTCTACTGCCACTTTTAGCTTTTTTGGTACTTTATAATATAAAACTTGATTCTATGATAAAAGGGATTATCTTTATAGAACTCTTAATGCCTCTGGCCGTTGCTAATGTCAATCTTGCTTCGCTCTATGATTGCCGTCCAAAAGTTGTAACGGCACTGGTGCTTATTAGCTCTGTTTTGTTTTTAGCTATTATATTTGCCGGTGTTAAAGTTTTAGTCTATCTCTAAGCAAGTTAAGATTATACTCCTAACTTGACTTGTATTAAAGAATTTTCTGAGCTATAGCCTCAGCAGTAAAACCAAATTTTTCAAAAAGTTGTGCTGCAGGTGCACTTGCACCAAAACTCTCCATTCCAATGACTTCATCAGCAAAGCGGTACCACTCAAGTCCACGTGCAGCTTCAATAGCTACTTTTTTTGTATCTGGTTGAATAATAGAGTCTATATACGCTTGGTCTTGTTCAATAAAAAGATCATAACAAGGAACAGAGACAACTGCAACTTTTTTACCTTGTGCATTGAGTACTTCTTTTGTTTTAAGTGCCAACTCTACTTCGCTACCACTGGCAATAAGAGTGATTTGTGCATCTTCATCACTCGCAAGAAGATACCCACCACGACTTGCATCACCTGCAACTGCATCAGGAAGCAGTGCCAAGCTTTGACGTGAACATACAAATGCAGATGGAGATTTACGCATCTGTAGTGCTGTTTTCCAAGCTGCAACATTTTCACGTCCATCAGCCGGTCTCCATACATAGAAATTTGGCAGTGCACGAAATTGTGAAAGATGCTCAATTGGTTGGTGGGTAGGGCCATCTTCACCAACACCAATAGAGTCATGTGTCCAGATAAAAAACTGCTGAATTCCTGTCAGCGCTGCAATACGAGCTGCAGGTTTAAGGTAGTCTGAAAATACAAAGAATGTTGAAGTAAATGGCATGATCGGACCATAAAGAGCCATCGCATTGGCAATAGAAGCCATCGCATGCTCACGAATACCAAAGTAGATATTTTTTCCCTTTGGAAATATACCCATATCATTAAGATATGTTTTGTTTGATGGACTCAAATCTGCAGATCCACCAATAAATGCAGGAATTGCTTTTGCAACTGCATTGAGAATTTTTCCGTTTGTATTTCTTGTTGCATCAGCCTTATCAAACTCCGGCCACTGAATTCTTGAAAAATCATGATTTAAGAGTGCTTCCAATGCCTCATTTTGCTCTAAAAGCGGTGCAGTTTTAAGCGAATGTTCCCACTCTCTCTCAGCCAAATCACCCGCTTCAATTGCACAGCGAAAACGTGCCATTACATCTTCTGGTACAAAGAATTTTTTATCTGGATCAAAACCAGCTCCGCGTTTTGCATCAGCGATCACATCTTCACCAAGTGGTGCACCGTGAGAGTGATGACTTCCTTCTAATGGTCCTGCACCTTTTGCAATGATAGTATTTGCAATGATCAGTACCGGTCGGTCTGCTTTTTTCGCTTGAGTGATAGTTGCATCAATCTCATCATAATCATGCCCGTTACACTCTAAAACTTCCCAGCCCTGAGATTCAAAACGCCCTCTAATATCTTCTGAAATTGAAAGATCCGTATTTCCCTCGATAGTTATACGATTTGAATCATAGATAAGAATCAGATTATCAAGTTTGTTATGTCCTGCAAGGGAACACGCTTCATAACTGATCCCCTCTTCCAAATCACCATCACCACATAAACAATAGACATGATGATCAATGAGTTTTGCAGTATCTGAGTTTACCTGTGCACCCATAAACTTACTTGCCATGGAAAAACCGACTGCATTGGCAACGCCCTGACCCAGTGGTCCGGTAGTAATTTCAACACCAGCAGTATGACCAAACTCAGGATGTCCCGGAGTTAAAGAATCAAGCTGGCGAAACTGCTCAAGGTCTTTGATCTCAAGTCCATATCCCCATAGATAGTAAAGTGAATAGATTAGTCCTGTTGCATGACCACCTGAAAAAACAAGTCTGTCACGATTTAACCATGAAGGATTTTTCGGATTATGTTGTAAGTGCTCGTTTAAAACCACTGCAATATCTGCAAGTCCCATTGGTGCACCCGGGTGGCCGGAATTTGCCTTTTGAACCATATCGGCTGCTAAAAATCTTATTGTGTTTGCCATCTTTTGACGCATTGCATTACTCATCATCTATCCTTAGTTTTTATGTCTGTTTATGTATTTTGTAAGTATTGGTGAAAGCTCACGCTGTAGGCTTTCATCAAAACTCTCCATACTTTTATGGAGTTCTTCTGCTAAAAGATTTGCCTCACGCAGAGCCTCATCTAATCCTAAAATTGTTACAAATGAGTTTTTTTCCTCATCATTGTTTGTTAATTTCCCTGCCTCATCAGAACTCTGTGTTACATCCAGTATATCATCCTGGATCTGAAAAAGCAGTCCAAGTTTTATCCCAAAATCATAAAGTTTTTCTGCCTCATCATCACGACCAACTATAATTGCACCCATCTTCAGTGCTGCTGCAATTAACTTTGCAGTTTTATTTGTATGGAGTATCTTAATATCCTCAAGCTTTAAGGGTTTGTTTTCAAAATAACAATCTATTGCCTGCCCAAGAACCATACCGTTTAGACCGCCATTATGTGCTAATTCACTCATGAGTTTAACTTTTATCTCATCAGAAAAAGGAGCGTTGCTAAGCACTTCAAAAGAGTAGGTATTAAGAGCATCACCAACTAAAATAGCAGTAACCTCATCATATGTCATATGAAGTGTCGGATGACCACGACGCAAAGGAGAATCATCCATTGCCGGTAAATCATCATGGATCAAAGAGTAGGTATGTAATAACTCTATCGCATACGCTGCATGATATGCAGACTCTGTGAGAAGTGGGTTATATGCCTTTACCACACCAAGTAAAAGAGCAGGACGAAAACGTTTTCCACCAGCTTTTAGCATATTTTGCAGTGCTGCTTCATATGTCGGGTGAATACTTTGTGATTGCGGTAAATTATCTAATAAGAATTGCTCGAAGTTTTGCATATAGAATTATATTTTTTTTCTACTTATAAACATCTTTTCAAATTATAAAATTTTTAAAAATTAAGGAAGGAAGAAAGCTATGGAGAGAGAAAAGCCTAAAGTTTTTTACTTTAGACTTTTTAGAAAAAAAATTTACAAGTTTAAACTATTTTGTACCTGTAATAATTGTTTTACCCGTATGGAAAATTCCAAGAATATTATTTGATTTGTAATCAACACTTATAACATTTGTAATACCACTGTTTGCTTTTGCATTTTCTACACTACAATTACCAGTTGCTACAAGACCTAAAATAGATTTACATTTATCTGATTCACCAGTAATCACATTTTTAGCACTATTGCTTGTTGCATTTACAGGAACCTCTACATCTGTATATAACATACCTGCTGTTGGTCTTACTGCACATCCTGTTGCTAATAATGCAACAGCTGCTACTGATAATATTTTCATTGAAGTTTTCATCAATTTCCTTTGTTTTTAGTTAAAATTCATAGAATTATAATAGTTTATACTTAAACAACAATTAATAAGTACTGACTTATTGCAAATACACAAAAAACTGAAATCCATTTCTCTCAAAAAGCAAAGAAATACCTTTTTTGTTCACATTCATTGCAGCTCTTACTTCAGCTTCATTAGCAACCCTTTTCCCATCTATCTGAAGCAGTTTATCACCTTTATGAAGAAGATATTTTTCTGCTTTTTTTGCAATAATTATAATTTGAAGATGAGAATTAAAATATAATCCTTTAGATTCTAAAAAAGTATCACTTACTTCACCACCACCATAACGCTGTGATATATAAACATTAAAATGTTTGTAAACAGATCCTCTCAAAATAGTAATTTTATGTTTAGAGGTAATTTTACTAAAAAGTATATACTGCATCATTTTTGCTGCACTATATACTTTTTTAGTATCAAATGCTATAACAACATCCCCCTTTTTAAAAGGATTTTTTTGAACAAAAGGATCAACCTCATTTATAAAAACTTTATGATCTTTCTCTTCTAAACGGACACCAATATCTCCATATCGAAGATCTTTTGTGTTTAAGAAATGATTAATATACTCTTTTTGAATAACACCTCTTGGTGTAACAATTCCCTCAAGTGAACAACAACTACTTGTAATAAGTGCAGGGTAATCAGTGGAAGTATAACGAGCTAGTTTATTTAAACCTACTTGGGAAGAGAGAAACTTTCCCTCTTTGGCATTTTTGTTTGTTACCAAAGCTGTACCTAATTGTACACGCAAGTTACTTTCAAAAGGGTAAGAAAAGTAATCATCACTCTTTAGAAAATACAAAGATAAAAACTTATCATATTTTATGATTTTTCCGTGAGGCTTTTTTACACCGTAACAAAGACGTTTTGTTGGAGTTATAGGGATATAAAGAATTTGTTTTTGTATAGTGTGTGAATCTTTTACTTTTGCTACACAGGAACTGTAGCCGCCTTTACAGGCATAAAGGTTTATAAAAAGAAGTAGAAATGAAACAAGCAGGCGTAATAACACCTACTTTGCTCCACCAAGTGAACCCATACCGCCTAGCATCCCTAAGGCACTTTGCTGCTGGTTTTGCTGTACCATTTTATTGGCATCATTAATTGCACCAATCAGAAGAATTTGTAGTGACTCTTTATCACTTAAAAGTTCATCATCAATATTGAGATCTATCACCTCTCCGTTTCCGTTAAGAGTAAGTTCAATCATTCCACCACCACTCTTAACTGAAAAAGTCTTCGAAGCCAATTCATCTTTGAGTTTTTGAGCATTTTCTTCAAAACCCTGAAGCATCTTGCTAATATCGCCCATATTTCCAAACATAATCAGATCTCTTCTAAAATTTCATCTATATTGTTCTCATCATTTAAAAGAACAACTGTCGGCTTATAAGACTCAAGCTCTTTTTCATCATAAGTTGCATAAGCAACAATGATAACTTTATCACCTTTGTGAACTTTACGTGCAGCTGCTCCATTGAGGCAGATGTCACGCTTTCCTCGCTCACCAAGAATAATGTAAGTAGAAAATCGCTCACCATTGTTAATGTTTAAAATCTCTACCTTTTGTCCAACACGCATTTTAGAAGCTTCTAAAAGTTCTTCATCTATGGTGATAGAGCCAACATAGTTAAGATTGGCATCAGTTACCGTAGCGCGATGAATTTTGCTGTACAACATCTCAATTGTCATTATTTTTCCTACATTCCCATCTGTTTTTTCATATCAGCAGGGCTAATTGGCTCATCCCACATCTCAGAATCAATTACAAACTCTTCAACAACGTTTCCGCCAAGGATATGCTCTTGTACAATTTTATCAATTTTTTCTTTAGTTAATCCTGCATACATAGTATGACCCGGCTCAACTAACATAACTGGTCCCATTTGACATCTGTTCATACAAGATGTACGGATCGGCTGAACTGTACCCATAATACCCTCTTGCATTAACTTTTGTGCAAGATACTGAAAAAGGTCCTGAGTCTGTGGTGTAACACATGATGGTTTTGGCATACCTGGAGGAGCTGACTGCTCACATTTAAAGATATAATATGCCGGTTGTGGAATTCCCATGGAAATTCTCCTTAAAATTTTTGTGCAATTATAGCAAAAAATTTACATCTCTAATCTAATGCACTCAAATAAGTTTTCTTTTTTAAGTTACTCTGCAACTTTTTAGATATAATTTCTTTAAAAAATCAGGAAAAACTTTGAAAAAGATTCTATTGATCCTCTTATTTATCTCATCACTCCTTTATGCGCAAGCAACTGTATATTTTGGTACCGGTTACGCATACAATAGTGAAAAGGTCTCTTATAATGGCAGTAAAAAGACCATTGACAACAATGCAGCACGACTTAAAATAGGATATGGAGATAAAAAAGCATATGCTGTTGAATTTTCACTTGATTATGTTGATAATAAATCTTCTATTTTTGATTCTGGAGATGGTAAAAAATATGGTTTTAATATAGAACTGTTAAAAGCATGGGATTTTAATATCTTTGTAAATCCATTTTTAAAAGCCGGATTTGGTGCCGGATACCTTGACACTCCAGCAGATTTAAACAATGGTTCACTGACATATGGTTCTTGGAATCTTGGCACTGGTTTTTTTATTCCAATCAATGAACATTTTGATATTGAAATTGCTTATGAATATAAATATGTCTCTTACCAAAAACTTGACAACAACCTTTCAATACATCCAACTTCAAATCTCAATATAGGCTACATAGGCGTGAATTTTAGATTTTAGATTTTTTAGAAAAGTTCTCCTAAATCTGGAGAAGCTCTCTTACCACTTCTCTATCATCAAATGGTAGTTTTTTATCATAAATAATCTGATAATTTTCATCACCTTTTCCAAGGATCACAACGACTTCTTCACCCTCTTGATCATCTAAGGCCATCTCTATAGCTCTTTTTCTATTGAGCTCAATAACAACATTTTGTTTATCTTCTATACCCTCTAAAATATCATCAATAATAGCTTCAGGATCCTCATGACGAGGGTTATCTGTTGTAATATAAACTTTTTTAGCTAATGTTGCAGCAACTCTACCCATTAAAGGACGCTTTGTTGTATCACGATCACCTCCTGCACCAAACACAACAAGCAACTCTTTCTCTTTAAGTGCATTTAAAACCTGTTGCATACCATCTGGAGTATGTGCAAAATCAACAATTACATTAGGAACAGCACAAACCTGTTCCATTCTTCCGCTAACACCTGCAAAATTATCTACCACATCACACACCTCTTCAAGTGTTTTGTCTGTAATAAGATCTGTTGCAGATATTGCAGCCATAAGATTATAAAGATTAAAAAAACCATGCAGTGATGCAGTAAATGGAACTATCTCTTGAAAGTGTTGAATAATTCCACTACTACCGTCATTAAGCGAGTATGCCATCAGTCTATATGTTGCAGGATTTTCTATACCGTATGTATAGGTATTTTTAAAATTAAAACGGGCCTTTGGTTCATCTTTGTTGATAAGTTTTTTTCCCTCATCTCGAAAAAATGAGTTCTTTACAGCAATGTATTCCTCTAAGGTTTTATGATAATCAAGATGGTCCTGTGTAATGTTGGTTAACACCTTAAGTTCAAATGTCAGTCCCTCTATTCGTTTCTGGACAATGGCATGAGAACTCACCTCCATGATAAAGTACTCACAACCGGCAGCAACTGCCTGATAGATATGTCGATAGGTATTAAGTACTGAGGGCGTAGTAAGCGTTTTTCCCTCTACAACTTCATCATTCATAAAAAGACCTCTAGTACCCTGCATCGCAACTTTATACCCTAGATCAAGTAAAAAAGAGTAGATAGCACTTGCTGTGGTTGTCTTTCCATTTGTCCCGGTAATACCTATAATTTTAATTTTATCAACTCCAAAAAGTGCTGCAATATCTTTGATCTTAATGATAGAATGTGCACTGTTTGCTTTTGCATCATCCAAATATTTTTCATTTTGTGTTGTTAAAACAAAAGCAGTTTGGGGATCACACTCTTGTGAATTTTCAGTTACATATCTATAGGCTTGGTTTGGTAGTTCAATTTTCAATAGTTTTACCTTCGGCAAGTTTTTTTAATAAATGAATCAGAAGTTTATCCGTAGGATAAATTGCAAGAGCATTTTCAAGATATGTCAAAGCCATCTCTTCAAATCCATGTTCGATCAATTTATCCAAGAAATCAATAAAATCCTCTTTCTCCGTTATAATAACTTTTGTAGAAAACATAATATTTTCAAAAGTCTCTTTAAAATCAGCACCTTCATCAAGCAATTTTTTAAAGTCACTGTAAAGAATTCCATCTTCAAACTCTATACGCTCACGAAGCGGCTGAGCAAAGATCTCACCTATTTTATCAATGGCTCCATCCATATTTTGCAGTATCTCTTCCATCACTGCATCAGCCTCTTCTTTATCCTCTTCCTGAAGTACTGCATAATAATCAAAGAGTGCCTCTGCCCCTGTCTCACCGCTCATAGCCATCTCTGAAAGAATCACACCGTTATAAGCCTCTTTTGAGTTGGGATAGTTTTGTAATACCTCTGCAAATTTTTCCAATGCACTTTTATAATCTGCTTTGGAAAAGCTCTCTTTAGCTTGTGATAAAATCTTATATTTACTAATTGTTCCCATCATCTTCTTTACTGTTTATAAATTATCTATATCGTTTTCCATACCAAAAGGTACATTAACAACACATAACTCCGGATGAATATCCATTCTCAGTTGTCTCTCAACTCCATATTTGAGTGTTGAGCCACTGCTGGCACATCCAATACACGCCCCTTTTAGCTGTACATAGACATTACCGTTTTTTACAGTAATGAAATCAATATCTCCACCATCTAAAGCTAAAGATGGACGAACTTTGTCTATAACATGTTTTACCGGCTCTATAAGCTCTTCATCACTAAATGGAATCATTTTTACCTATCCTTCAAATTTTGCAAAATTTATTTTATATTATAGTCATAAAATATGACAAAATCCCTTAACAAGTGATAAAAAATAAATTTACCTAGCTTTTTAAAGACATTACTTCTTCAACATAGGTAGGTTTTCTCATACCTACTACAATATAATCTATATCTTCAAGAGATAAAAGATACTCAAGCGCACACTCCTGCATCTTTTTATTGCACCCTGTAAAATACTCTTTTAAAGCAGTTTTTGTTGTTTTTGAAGATTCATAGGCAACCATATCTCTATATTCTCGTAAAAATCTATCGATATACTCTAACAATACATCTAAAACCTCTTGCGATATATTTTCTATAGCCTTTTTAATATGTGGGAGGATCTGCGTTACTAAAAAGGTATCATACTCTCCAATAAAGCCAAACTTATGCTTGTTCATATCCATCTGATCTATAAGATTATAGAGTGATTGCAGTTGATCATTCTCACAAATCTCTAAAAGATCATTCAATGTATGATAATAGTTTTTTGGCTCTTCATACTCTGCAAGCCTATACATCAAACCATCTTTTTGGGCGTTTAACGGTCTGCTTATAAGCACTTGCAGTCCATTTTTCTTTGCCCATGCTGCACACTTCAAACCTTCACGCTCTAAAAGATTTATGGGCAACTCAACAGTTGTAAAACTATGTTTTATGTTCCCTGCTTCTCTTGCTGCTCGTTGTGCAAGTGTTATTAAATCTTCATATGGTAAAAATTCAGGATCTTGAAGCTCTTTTGCAAAAGCATTTGAACTGATACCATAACTCTTGATTCGACCATCTTTTACTTCTTCTTCCAAAGCTACAAAAGCTTTATAGATTCTTGCAAACATCTCATCTAACATTGTATCTTTGGGCATTTTCTTCTTTAATGCTTCGTAAATAAAATACTCAGGGTTATGAATAAGATAACACTCAAGTGAGTTTAACTGTAATCTTTCTAAAGATGCACTTAACTCATCATGCAAAAATGAGGGTGCTATAGAGTGATAACAGCTTGGTGAAAATTCTACAACATCTTCAAAAGACTTCTCTTTATGTTCAAGCAGTTTTGAACCCTGTATATAGCCAAATTTTGAGACTATTTTTATCTCATCTCTTATCTCATCTTCAAAAAAGCCCATCACTCTGGCAATAGCACGTTCTGCACCGCCATCACTGTAATTTGTTGCTGTATCGATTAAACGAACACCCATCTCAATAGCCTCTTTGAGCGCTTCAATATGAAGAAGGTTCTCATCACTGACTCTATATGTTCCAAATGCGAAAGTACTCATATATTTATTCCTAGATTGTTAAAGTATTTTAGAATGTGGAAAGTTTAGAGTTAAGCTCTAAAGTAGAAGTTTATCAAGGCATATGCCCTGATAAATAGAATTAAATTATACTAATTCAATAAACGCCATTGGTGTTGCATCACCACGACGAATACGTGTTCTAGTAATTCTAGTATATCCACCTTGACGCTCAGCGTATTGTGGTGCTACTTCATTTACTAGTTTTTTTGTTGCTTCTTTATTTTGAAGCGCAGCAAATACTGCTCTGTGAGCATTCGAGTCACCCTTAGTTGCAGTAGTAATTAACTTCTCAACATAAGAGCGAAGCTCTTTAGCTTTAACAGCAGTAGTCTCAATTTTACCATGTTCAATTAACGAAATACTAAGATTTGCTAAAAGTGCCTTTCTGTGAGCACTTGTACGACCTAGTTTACGATATCCATGACGGTGTCTCATATCTTTTCCTCTTTATTTAGCGTACTCTAAGAAGCCGCTTCAATTTTCTTTTTTAGTGCAGTTACTACATCATCATCTAGATCGGCACCAACTGTAAAACCAAACTCTTGTACTTTTTCTACGATCTCGTCGTAAGATTTTTTACCAAGATTTTTCACATTTTTAAGATCATTTGTACTCATAAGTACAATTTCACCAATTAGTTTAATATCTGAGCGATCAAGACAGTTAAAACTACGAGCACTTAAACCAAGACTATCTATGTTCATAGTTAGTTTTTTAAGGTCTGGTGACTCTTCAACTCTCTCAATAGTTGTTGGAGCTTTAATACTAATCTCTGAGTTAAATACAGCCAATTGTGCATACATAACTTCTAATGAATTTCTAAATGCATCAATTGGAGAGATTTGACCATCAGTTCTGATGTTCATTACAACTCTTTCAAAGTTAGGATTATCTTCTACAAGTACATTCTCAATTTTATATGTTGCACTTCTTACAGGTGTAAAATAAGCATCAAGAGCGATGTAACCATCTTCTAACTCTTCATATGTATCTTCACTTGCAACATACCCGATACCCTGAGCAATCTTAATACTAAAGTTAAGTGTAGAATCTTCATTAAGCGTCGCAAGAGGCGCTGTTGGAGTCACTACTTCAACTTCATCATTGTTAAGATCAGCACCAGTAATAGTACAAGGACCTGTAAAACTATAGTTAATCTCTGCCTCTGTTGCATCATTATTTAATCTAAAACGAATTTCTTTAAGATTTAATATAAAATCTGAAATATCTTCAAGCATACCACGTACTGAGTCAAACTCATGTTTAGCACCCTCGATTTTAATAGCAATTGGCGCATAACCAACTGAACTACTTAGTAAAAAACGGCGAAGTGGATGAGCTAAAGAGATAGCATAACCCGTTTCAAACGGATATGCCATAATATTAGCTTCATTCTCACTAATTTGTTCTACCTCAAACTCTTGAGGAGCAAGTGGTGTAGTTTTAATCTTTTTCATCTCTTGTACGCCCTTTTTATAAATTATTATTTCGAGTAAAGCTCAACGATTAAACGCTCTTCAACTGGAATAACAACCTCTTCACGTTCTGGAAGACGAGTAAAGATACCAAATACTTTCTCAGCATCAATATCAACCCATGGAGCTAAACCTGTTTGGTTTGTAAGCTCAATAGCACGTTGTACTTGATTGTTTGTTTTACTAGACTCTTTAACCTCGATCTTTTGACCTGGTTTAACACGGTAAGAAGGGATATCTACTTTTTTACCATCTACTAAGATATGACCATGTGTTACAAGTTGACGTGCAAATCTACGAGTAGATGCAAATCCCATTCTGTAAACTACATTGTCAAGTCTCTGCTCGATAAGTGTAATAAGGTTTGTACCTGTATTTCCATCACGACGCTTTGCTTCAACGAATAGTGCATGGAACTGTTTTTCAGAAATACCATACATAAATTTCGCTTTTTGTTTCTCATTGAGTTGTAAACCATACTCAGAAACTTTTTTACGACGTTGTCCATGTTGTCCTGGACCATATGGACGTTTCTCTAAAGCAGACTTACCTGCTAAACGACGCTCACCTTTTAAGTTAAGGCTTACTCCAAATCTTCTTTCGATTTTTTCTACTGGACCTCTATATCTTGCCATCAGTAATCTCCTTAAACTCTACGGCGCTTAGGTGCGCGACAACCGTTGTGTGGTAGTGGTGTAACATCTTTCATAAATGTAACACGGATTCCTTCGATAGCGCCAACAGATTTAACTGCTGTCTCACGTCCAGAACCAGGACCTTGTACTTTGATACCAAGTTCTTTAATACCATGTACTTTTGCTTTTTCTACTGCATCTTCCACTGCTGCTTGCGCTGCAAACGGAGTAGATTTTTTAGAACCTTTGAAACCAAGGCTACCAGCAGAACTCCAAGCAATCATATTTCCCATTTCATCAGTAATAGTTACTAATGTGTTGTTAAATGATGCTGCAATATGAATAATACCACGTGATACATTCTTTTTTATTACTTTTTTTCTAACAGCTTTTCTTTTTGCCATAATCTAATCCCTTACGCTGCGCCGACAGTTTTACGTTTACCCTTACGAGTACGCGCATTTGTCTTAGTTTTTTGACCACGACATGGAAGACCACGACGGTGACGGAGACCTCTATATGAACCTAAATCCATAAGTGCTTTAATGTCCATTGCAACTTTTTTACGTAAATCACCCTCAACCATATGGTTAGCACGGATTTCCGCAGTAATTGCAGCTACATCAGCTTCATTGAGTTCAAAAACTCTTTTGTTATAGTCAATACCTGTAGCGTCAAGAATTTGACGTGCAGTATGAAGACCAATTCCATAGATGTATGTTAGACCATACTCTATTCTCTTTTTCTTAGGTAAATCAACACCAGAAATACGAGCCATGGTTATCCTTGTCTCTGTTTATGTTTAGGGTTCTTGCAGATCACTCTTACAATTCCTCTTCTTTTGATAACTTTACAGTCATCACACATTTTCTTTACTGAAGCTCTTACTTTCATCGTAAGTCCTTATGAGTCTTTGTCTTTGCTGTTTGTAGGCAAAGAATCTAAAATTATTCGCTTGCCAATACTTTTATCTTATATACATTATATATAAAGATAGAAATACTCTTACTTTTATGTTAAAACAGCAAAGCGGATTGAAATTATATCTAAACAAATGTAAAACTTTTATTAAGCTTATAAACATTAAATAGTAAACTTACAAAATGACACAAAAGTGACAAAAAATATTATTGCTGCTTAACACAATTTAGATTAAACTGCTGCTATCACTTTGGGAGTAGCAAATGGTTGAGTACATTTTAAAACGTGACGGCACTT
>Ga0256837_1001158_pt1 | contig 18761 bp, 17 predicted proteins | sample 4562384metaG_FD_185976 | JGI IMG/M metagenome (GOLD analysis project Ga0256837, IMG submission 185976) | Hydrothermal vent microbial communities from Guaymas Basin, Mexico - 4561-384 | ecosystem: Environmental > Aquatic > Marine > Hydrothermal vents | place: Mexico: Guaymas Basin | collected...
CTTCAAAGGCTGAATTAGAATATGAAACTATTATACAAGATATATCATCTTTTAACTTTGATAATCTTCCTGCTCAGATATTTGAATATACTGAATTATTAGTAGAAAAGAAATCTATGTTAGGTGCTGATAATAGTTTAGATGTAGCTCAGTATATGGTAGATGATAAAGTTCAAGCTGCTTTACCTCATTGTATCCCAGTTGTAAAGGTAGTTAATTATAAAACATCTGATGTACACTTAGTATTTCCTAGTATGTTTAATATAACTTTTATTACTAATGTGCCAATGATTAATAATAGAGATGTTGTAAATGGTCTAAAGTATTTTAATTTTAAGCCTATTAATACAAATATTGAGAATAAGATAGTTGCATCCGATGCTGCTGAAAAGGATTATTTTGGTAGATCTGTGGCTGTTTCAGATTCTAAAATAGTTATAGGTGCTTGGGGTGATAGTTCAAATTCTGGATCAGCTTATATCTACGATTTAGATGGTACAAATGAAATTAAATTAACTGCATCAGATGCTGCTGAAAATGATTATTTTGGTAATTCAGTAGCAGTTTCAGATTCTAAAATAGTTATAGGTGCTCGAAACAATGATGATGCAGGAGACAATTCTGGATCAGCTTATATCTACGATTTAGATGGTACAAATGAAATTAAATTAACTGCATCTGATGCAGATGAAAATGATTATTTTGGTTATTCAGTGGCTATTTCAGATTCTAAAATAGTTATAGGTGCTCATTATAACGATGATGATGGTTCAAATTCTGGATCAGCTTATATCTATAATTTAGACGGTACAAATGAAATTAAAATTGTAGCATCAGATGCAGATGCTAATGATTATTTTGGTAGTTCAGTGGCTGTTTCAGATTCTAAAATAGTTATAGGTGCTTATAGCAATGATGATACCGGTGATAAATCTGGTTCTGCTTATATTTATGATTTAGATGGTACAAATGAAATTAAATTAACTGCATCTGATGCAGAAGCATCTGATTATTTTGGATATTCAGTAGCTGTTTCAGATTCTAAAATAGTTATAGGAGCCTATTACGTTGATAGTGTAGGTGATGATTCTGGAGCAGCTTATGTTTACGATTTAGATGGTACAAATGAAATTAAAATTGTAGCATCTGATGCTGCTGAAAATGATTATTTTGGTTATTCAGTAGCTGTTTCAGATTCTAAAATAGTTATAGGTGCTAGTTTAGATGATGATAATGGTGCTAGTTCTGGATCAGCTTATGTTTATAATTTAGATGGTACAAATGAAATTAAGATAATTGCTCATGATGCTTCTGATGATAATTATTTTGGTCAATCGGTAGCTGTTTCAGATTCTCGTATTGTTATAGGTGCTCCTCGAAATGATGATGCAGGTGATAATTCTGGATCAGCATACATTTACGGTTAATTAAAAAAATCTAGATTATTCAGAACAAATGTTTACTATATAAAAGGAATTTCAAATGAAATTAAACATTAAATCTTATATCAACACAAACGTTATCGACGAAGCAGCTGCATTGACAGCTGCTAACACATTAGTAGAACAGCTTAGTTTTAATAAACTAGTTAAACTATATTATATTTTACCAGCATCTGATAGAATCATTATTATTGTCTCTGCTGCAAATAAAGCAGTTTTAGAGATAGATGATAATGTATTATATAATGATGTATTGAGTACATATAAACTTGCTAGTTTACCTCCACAAATTCTTGACTATCAAGAATTTTTAGTTAGAAAATCATTAGATGCTTCAACTGCAGATACAGTTGATATGGCTCAATCATTATTAGAAAATAGATTAGTTGATGGAGCAAAGAAAATACCAATTATCAAAGTTGATAATTATGGTACGGAAGGACAAAATACATTAGTATTTCCTACTATATTTGCAAATACATTTGCATCTGATATGGATTTTGTATCAACTGGTGATTCATCAAATGGAGCAACATTATTAGTAGATAACGCTGAGTAATTAATTTATAATGGAATACTAAATTCGAGGAACTATAAATGAAAATTAACATTAAATCATATATTGATGTAACAGATATAACAGAGGCTGATGCAATTATAGCATCTCAGAAAAAACTAGAAGACTTCAAAGTAATGGAAGATAAAAGATATGGTGAAATATTAGCATATCGAATGTATTATATATTACCTCATCTTGGTAAAATAATTATTGAGATGGATCAGGCTTCAAGGGCTGAATTAGAATATGAAACTATTATACAAGATATATCATCTTTTAACTTTGATAATCTTCCTGCTCAGATATTTGAATATACTGAATTATTAGTAGAAAAGAAATCTATGTTAGGTGCTGATAATAGTTTAGATGTAGCTCAGTATATGGTAGATGATAAAGTTCAAGCTGCTTTACCGGAATGTATCCCAGTTGTAAAGGTAGTTAACTATAAAACATCTGATGTACACTTAGTGTTTCCTAGTATGTTTAATATAACTTTCATTACTAATGTACCGATGATTAATGATAGAGATGTTGTTAATGGTCTAAAATATTTTAATTTTAAGCCTATTAATACAAATATTGAGAATAAGATTGTAGCATCTGATGCTGCTGAAAATGATCAATTTGGATATTCAGTAGCTGTTTCAAATTCTAAAATAGTTATAGGTGCTCGATACAATGATGATGCAGGAGACAATTCTGGATCAGCTTATATCTATGATTTAGATGGTACAAATGAAATTAAATTAACTGCATCTGATGCTGCTGAAGATGATTGGTTTGGTAATTCAGTAGCTGTTTCAGATTCTAAAATAGTTATAGGTGCGCGTGGCAATGATGATAATGGATCATATTCTGGGTCAGCTTATATCTACGATTTAGATGGTACTAATGAGATAAAGATTACAGCATCTGATGCTGCTGAATATGATCATTTTGGTACTTCTGTAGCAGTTTCAGATTCTAAAATAGTTATAGGTGCGTATAATAATGATGATGCAGGAGACAATTCTGGATCAGCTTACATATATGATTTAGATGGTACTAATGAAATTAAAATTGTAGCATCTGATGCTGCTGAAAAGGATTATTTTGGTAATTCAGTAGCTGTTTCAAATTCTAAAATTGTTGTAGGTGCGTATGGCAATGATGATACTGGTGACTATTCTGGATCAGCTTATATCTACGATTTAGATGGTACAAATGAAATAAAGATAACTGCATCAGATGCTGCTGAAGGAGATTATTTTGGATATTCAGTGGCTATTTCAGATTCTCACATTGTTATCGGGGCTTATGGCAATGATGATGCAGGAGACAATTCTGGATCAGCTTATATCTATGATTTAGATGGTACAAATGAAATTAAAATTGTAGCATCTGATGCTGCTGAAAAGGATTATTTTGGTAATTCAGTAGCTGTTTCAAATTCTAAAATTGTTGTAGGTGCGTATGACAATGATGATACATATTCTAATTCTGGTTCAGCTTATATATATGATTTAGATGGTACAAATGAAATTAAGATAACTGCATCAGATGCAGCTGAATCAGTTCAATTTGGTAATTCAGTAGCTATTGCAGATTCTAAAATAGTTATAGGTGCTTTTCGAAATGATGATGCAGGTGATAATTCTGGATCAGCTTATATCTACGGTTAAAACAAAAATTTAAAAAGGAATATAATGATAAGTATATCATCAAGTGAAATAAAAGTTACAGGTGAAGAGATTTATTCATTTGCTGATATCTATGATTACGCAGTGGATAATGATTTAACTCAATATATATTTAATCATAATAGATATTATGAAATATCTATTGATTTACGAATAGATGATAAATGTATTATAAGAGATTCTAATGTACATATTATTATAAATGGAGATTTGATTCAAATTCATGCTGGTGCTGGTCTAGAATTAGGTACTATAAATGAGAATGGATCAACATCAAATGGGTGTACATTAGAAGCACCGAATATTAAGAATGCTTATGGATTTGGTAATACTACCAAATCCGATTCTGGAAATTTAAAATTATATAATTCAGTTGTAAATATATATGGATTTTGGGGATTTTTTAGTGGTTCAAATCATGTAGAAATTATAGATTGTTTTATAGATGGTTTTGGACGTATAGAAGGATCAGATTCTATACTTAAAAATATTCTTTTTAAGAAGAGTAATGGTAAGTATGGAATCTTAGCTCCTAAAGGTGAGTTAAAACTTATTGAGAATTTATCTGTTCAAAATACAGAAGAGGCTTATGGGTTTAAATGTAGTGTATATCATAATCCTGGATATGCTGGTAATCAAAAACAGATTGGTGGTGTATATGATGGTTATGATAAATTAGCATATATAGAAGATACTGATGGCGCAGATTCGCTTATCTTTCTTGATTCTGATATTAGAGCTGGATATGAATTGGAAAGAGAAACAAATAATGTTGACTTCTTTCATGATTTTACATTTAATCCTACCACTCGAGATAGTGATGGAAATATTTTAGAAGGTGTTCGAATTAAATGTTCAGATCGAAATGGTAATGTATTATTTGAATCAATATCAGATGCAAATGGTAACATAAAAGAAGAAATTACATATTATCGTACGCTCAGAGATGAGACTGTAGGCAATATAATGACTCCTCATACATTAGATGTATCGTATGATGATATTGCTTTTACGCGCAGCATTATGGTAGATAAACCTCTAATTAATTTTCCATTATATGTAACTGCTGGCACATCATCAGATGATGGATCAGAAAGTGGATGTGATTGTGATGTAATTACCAAACGTGTAGATGATTTAGAATCTACTTTAAATACAAAATTAAATTTATTAGAATCAGGAATTAGACAGGTAATTGGTACAGTTATCGATGAGGTAAATGAAAATGAAACATACTTTAAAGAGACTCGATTTAGTATTACAATGTAAAGCAAAAGGATTTTTATGTTATTCAAAAATAGAACAACACGACCAATAACAAAGTTTGAAAAAGAGATGGAAGAAAACTTTACCAACATGGCTTCTGCTATGACATCTTTAGCATCATCAACTGATACCGCAGCTATATCAGCAGCAATATCATCCGAAGCTACTGCTAGAGTTAATGCAATAGCTGCTGAAGCTACTGCTAGAGAAGATGCAATGACATTAATTTTGGAAACTATTAATTCTGATACGAAAGTTTTATCAGATACTTCAAGTATTATAGGAATTCCAGTTGTAAAAAATGTAAAAAATATAAACAAAATAATATCATCAGAATCTTTTGAATTTATAGGAAACTATTTATTACCATCTGATATAATTGAATTAATAGATGTTGTGAAATATTCACAAACTCATAATATAATTGCAAACGTTTCAGCTTCCGCTTCCGCTGAAGATTCAGATGAATCATATTCATCTGTATTTGAAATAAATATAGATGATATTGTAGTATCTGAAGATGGCTCATCATTAGCCATTAATGATAATATAGAAACCATTTCAATTCCTGGTGATATAGAATCTGATATAAGAGTTAGATTAGATTCTGCTACAAGACATCTTATTTTTGAAGCAGAGTCATACAACTCATCAGAAGATTCTACAGCAGAAGAAATAGTAGCAGATGGAGCTCCATCTGCTAGATATAATCATAAATCAGCCATTATTGGACAATTTATATATATACTCGGTGGGTTAGATATTGATGATAAGCAATTAAAAGATTTCTGGAGATATGATATCATTGAAAATACATGGACACAGCTTGTTGATTTCGAAGAATCTATGAATGTAGATAGTAAAAATTATAGTAACTTATTAAGTGTAGATGGTAAGTTGTTTATAGGTAGTCGATATGAAGATGGTGACTATAAAGGTATTACAATGAATCTTTATGATGAATTAAATGATACATGGTCTGCTATTTTTAATGCTCGCTCGGTGTCTATTAATACTAATTTTTGGATATATATATATACAATTGATAATAATATAATTAAATTTTATACAATAACATCATATGATGCAGGTTATGTGGAATATCTCGCTGGAAATTATAACACCTCAAGTGAGGACATTACTTATAATGAACATTATCGAGAAAGTTATTCTGTGAATCGTCCAGCAGATATATTTGGAGCATTTGGAGTAGCTAATTCATATAAAGAATTTTCATTAACAATTAGATCAAATACCTACACATCTCCTATTAATTTAACAGGAATGAACCATATAGTTGATTATGATAAAAATTGTATATATTTTTTAGGAGATGATTCATCTGAGGAAAATAAAAACAGATGGATGTTTGATATTACAAATGAATTATGGATAGAGCAAGATTCCTCTCCTATAAATAATATACATGGTAGTTCTGCATTTTTTAGAGGGTTTTATTATAGTTTTGGTGGAATTGAGATGATAGATGGTGTAGCTCAATCAGCTACAAATACATTATCAAAAGGTATTATAATTCCAGATCCTTCTACAGCAATGAATTGGAATGTTGAAATTCAAAATACAATTTCTCCTAAATATTATGATGGTCCAGAAATAGTAGCGGATTAATTAATTTGAGCAAATAAAAACAAAGGCATAAGCCTTTATTTTTTAATATACTATTGAATACAATTCTATAGTATATTTTTTTCTATCTTGAGTGCTACCAATGCAGCACTCAAGATTTTTTAGTACATTTTCCTTTGATAGATTAGAAACCTCGCACATTTCCAATCTATCATCAAAAATTAAATAACCTCTATATTCACCATCAATTCCTAAATCGGAATCAAAGTGAAACACTTTAATGCCTTTAAATTCAGATACAGATTTCGATCTGCATCCTCTTGATTTTTGTTCTATCATTTTAAATTCCTTTTTCGTTTAAAGTAAGAGTAAAATACTCTTCGTTAATATATTCATTTTTATGTTAATAGATAATATTTCTCAATATTAGTATAGAAATAAATACTATTTTCCATAGGAAAAAAATAAAAAATTTAGACCCAACCTAAGCTGGATCTAAATTTCAATAAATTCACAAAACTCTTTTATTGGTGTTTCACATCCTGTATGAAATACACAATACTCCAAATCAACATCTCTAGTAAGCATATTGTGTGCCACACAATACACTTCATCGATCTCATCTAGATATGGAATAAATCTGTCTATGATGGATACAATGTTTGATGTTATTACTGTATCCATGTTAGTTTGACTTATTCCAATTTCGTGAATTACATAGTCACGAAATGCATAATATAATGCATTATTATCATTATATTGATAAATCTCTTCATCAAACACTTGACCATTTTCAGTCTGATATATAAGTGTTCTAGCAATAATAGTATCATCATCTGATGTTACATATAACACCTTTATACCCATATCTTTCATGATCGAAAAATCAAAACCTTTGTTGCTCATACAGCTATTTGCCAATAGCTTTTCTGAGTTATATATTTCATCAACTTCTCCAATTTTCCAATTGGAGAAGTTAACTTCTCTGGCTTTTATAATGTCCAATTCATTTTCGTAATATTGGATACGTGCACTTAATTTCTGTTCATTAATGGAATTATCCATTAGCTTCATAAATTTAACAAATTTTATCTTCAAATCGTCACGTTGATTTGAAGATATTTGAGAGTCTTTAATAATCAAAGACTCATCCTCTTTCATATGAAAACGTTTTAAGTTTTCATATGAAATATCATCTTTGCCCAGTATCATTTTTATTTGATGAGATAACCCATCAGTATGAGGTATCATATCAACCGATACTATACCCTCATATATTATAAAGGCATATGTATAATTGGTATCATCAAGATACAACGATACTATTTTGTCACTGGATGATGATTCATCCAGTGACTTGCTGGAAAGAGCTAATAATGCAAATGCATCATTATCTCCAATCGCTTGATTTGCCTTAAAAATTAATTCTGATCTTTTCATCATGAATCCTTTAATTTAAATTAGGAATTAAAATTCCTCTATTAATATATTCATTTCTATATTAATATATAATATTTCTCAATATTAGTATAGAAATAAATACTATTTTCCATAGGAAAGATACAAGATAGCTCAAAATCTGTTATAATACATATAACAAATAATTATTCAAAGAGAGGAGAATACTTATGAAACCAGTAAAATTGTTTATGGTAACAGAAGAATCAGTTCTAGCTGCTGATTATGAAGTACTAGCGAAAGAAGCTGCAGATAGATTTGCAGTAGATTACTCTGATTATCAGTGTAAGGTATATAGTTTTTTACCAAATGAGAGAAAAGTTGTAATTAGTAATTCAGATGATACAAGAGTAATTCATGATGATATGAAACATTATCCACTTGGAAGACGTTATGAATCTTTTGTAAAGACTTTTGAAATTACTTATGATACAGATGAAGTAATTACAACATTTGCAGATGCAGTTCACACTGCTACAGCAATTTGTGATAAATTAATGACAGATAACGAAGGTTATATTTATGTTATTAAACTAAAAGATAATGTTGGTTCAGAAAAAGATAGATTGATAATGCCTTCTATGTTTCATGATTCAATATATAAAACAAAAGTATCAGCAGTTGACGTTGGTGACGCTTCTATTGGCGAAAGCTTAATACCAGATTTCTGGAATATTGAATTTAATGGTGATGGTGTAACCATCTAATTAAATATTATAAATTTTTATGGAATACAAAATAATTTGAGGAATCAAATATGAGTTATTCAGTAAAGAAAGCCGGTGTTGGCTTTAAAATTAAATTAGGTACAAATAGTGATTTATCAGGAGAAGCTGATAACTTTAGTGCTTATTATATTAATGATGCAGATGATACTAAAACAGATATTGATGAATCATTTACAGAAGATCCTAATACAGCTGGACTTTATAAAGTTGCATGTACTATCCCTACCAAAGGTGATTATACAATCGTAATTAATAATGAATCAATTGGTATGGGTAATCACGAATCTCCGATTGTTATCGTTGATGCTACTATTGATGATGTTAAAGAAGTTGTTGATGGTTTAGTTGTAGCAGTTGCTGATGTGGCTTCTGATCTTGATGGTTTAAGTGGAGAATCACTTGACGCTATTAAAGCAACTTTAAGTTCAATCGAGAAATCAATTGAAGATTCTACTGATGTTCGTATTGTAGTTGAAGGTGATGAAACTGCTCTTATCGTTAAAGATGGAGAAGTTACAGGTGATACTTCTGGAGCTACTGGTACTGTTCAGAAAGTTGATTATGATGGTACTAATACAGTTGTAATTGTTACTTCTGTTGTAGGTGCTTTTGAGACTGACGAAACTGTTAATGATGGTACTACTTCTACTACTGGTACAATTATCGAGATCCTTGTAAATGCTGTTAACTCAGTTATGGAATTCGTTAATGAAATTAACTCTGCTCTTTTAGATGGTGCTTCTGGACTTTCTGCTTTAAAAGGATATACTGATGACGTTGAAAATATGTTACTTGGTACTGAATTTTTAGCTGATGGTGAAACAGAAAATCCTTTATTTGGTGCTAACAATGCTGATCTTAAAGCATTAATTGAAGCTAATTTAACTCAGTTACAATCTGATTTAGATACTCAAACTACTACGATTACTGATGCTGTTTCAGCAAGTGAAACAGTAATTACTGATGCAATTGAGGCAGTTAAAACTGTTGTAGATGCTAATGAAACTAAACTTTCAGATGCTGGTTATGGACTTGAGGCTTTAAAAGGTCTTATGGATACATTACAAACAACTGTTGAGACAGGTGAAACTAATTTAACTGCTATTTTAGAAGATAGTGAATTTGGATTAGAAGCAATCAAAGATTTACTTGTAAGTCGTTTTGATAGTGTAGATGGTAAACTAGTTGAAATCGCTGATTCTATTGAAGATGGCGTTAATGTAAATACTTTTACAGTATTTAGTTAGACCTAACATTTTAATACACATAGGAATTATCCTATGTGTATTTTCTTGTAGGCAGATTTGAAGAATTAGAAACAAACTCTAATTCTAACAAATTTAATATAAATTATATAGGAGATTCGATGAAGTCATCAGAATTGAGAAACAAAGAAGAAGAGGTAACACTCTTTTCTAGTTCGACACAAGTTGAGGCAGTTCAGCTTTTCAAATTTGACGCAGATTATAATTTAACAGACATTACAGAAGATACACCTAATATTGAATCAATGGGAAATGGACATAAGAAATATGATTTCACTTGTCCAGATGAAGATTGTCAGATACTAAGTATATTTAATGGATATGCTGTTATGTTTAATGTTGGTCAGCCTGAAATTAGATTTATTCATTATGCCAAAACAACTGGTTTATCAATTCCTTTTAAAAGAATTGATGATGCTGGAGATATAATAGAAGATGGTACATTAACTGAACTATCAGATGGTTTCTATTATCATGTTCCATCAGATTTAGGCATTTCTATTTATGTTGTAAATGGTATATCATCTATTTTAAAAGTACCTTATAATAAAGATAATTTAGCTGGTCAGATTCTATTACAAAAAGATAAATGGCAGTTATTATCTGTACCTATTGAGGGTAAAATATATGAAGATTTAATTGTTAAAATAGAAGATAAATATGGAGTTGATGGTGCGGATATATTCGAATCATTTAATGCTTATCCAGCTACGAATTCACAGTCATCAGAATTCTTAAGTTTTATTCCAAATGTAACTAATACACTTACTAAACATAATTTTGATTTAATAATGACAGATTTAAATGGTGAGAAAGAGGTTCTTGGTTTTTGGGCTAAAACGAAAAACTATGCTGGCGACGAATTAGTATTCGATTGGAGTAGAGAGTAATGAGCTTAAACGTAACATTTACTTGTAATGAAGTAGTTGATGAAGATAGTAATGTAATTGAATGTAATTACAAAGCATATTATGTTCGTCAAGGCGTTTGGAATGATACGAGAACTACTGATCATAATCAGTACAACTTTAATGCAGGGGATGCAGATTCACTTGGTCAAGATGGTGAATTAAAAAATGGTGATGCCATTATTGTTTGTTTATGGCAAGATGAATTAGATGATGGAAATACTTCATCTAGTACATCAGGTAATAAAACTAGATTTGCTACTTTTTCTATAGTACATGATGGTTCAAATACATATGTTATAGATGCACAGCTGAAACCTAAGATGGTTCCAACATGTAATTGGTCATTAACGACTAGTCAAGTTATTAATGAATCATACACAGCTCATCCAAGTTCGGATGATGAAGATTCTTGGTCATATGATGATCAAACATTTTATCATCGTAGAGATTATTATAGTGAATTAATATTTGACTCTGTTGGTGTAATAGAAGATACTTATGACTTTACTAGTGATGGAGAATTTGTAGAAGATGCAACAAATGTTTATACAAGCATAGATGATTTTACAGCTAGACATAAAGCTGTAAATGGATATGATCTAGAAGCAATATGTGATAAAACAATTAGAACATATTATCATACACCTTTACCTGATATTGTATTTTCACCTGATACTGTACTAACTGAAGTTTACTTTGGTCAAGATTTAACAGTTGAATATAAGACATTTGAAGAAGCTAAAGATGAAGATACAAGAGTTATTAAAATTGATACAAAATTAGATTATATTGCAAAAGATGGTTCAATTATATCAACTGATAACGAAGTACTTGATTCTACTGATGATGTAACATCTACAAAAACTATTGAAGTATTATCTAGAATTGATGCTACTATGACAGTGTACTGGAATGATGGTTGGGATGATGTTCAATTTGATCGAGTAGAACGTGTTATGGTTGAGAATACTTTACCTATAACTGATCTATCAAAAACTGATCTGAATGCAAGATATAAAAGATTTTCTCATGTATCTTCTGATATAGATGGTGAAGTAGATAAAGCTAAATTTGATTTTTATCTTTTGATGCCTTTTGGTGCTGGTTGGACTTTAGTTGAATCACATACAAATTATAATGATGATGCTGCTGATCCATATGAGGTTACATTTTCTCAAAATGGTACATATAAAGCAATATTAACGGTAACGGATAACGCGAGTGATTTAGTTCCTCAATCAGATGGCACTGCTACATCAGAAATGATTTTCGATATTTCATTAGATGAATGTACACCAGAAGCTTTCGAAGCAGCTAAAATCGAAGAGATATATTTTATATTTCCAGATATTAACGTAAAACTCTAGGAGACACGATGAGAGGTTTATTTATACAAGACAAGACTGATAGATTAACAATATCAGCTTTAAATTATTATGGTGCTGAATTCAAATTAGATGTATTAGATCAAGAATCTAATACATTTGTATATGAGAATTTAGATATGACTGAATCAGTAGAGCCTATTACAGATGCTAATACAACTGTATCTGAAGATAGAGTTGCTGAAGTTGAGTCAATTAAAGTTGATTCAGTAGATGATTTTGCTGTTCATGATAGAATTCTTTTATCAACTGGTCCATCTGAAATATTCCGTATTGTTGGAATTGATACAGATAATAGTGAATTACAGCTACATAAAGGAATTAGAATTCCTGTAACTACTTCAACTACTTTAGATAAAGTAGGAAATAATGGATTATATTATTATGATCTTACTATTTCAACTGCAGGTACTTTTGCTGTTAAAGCAAAAGATGATGTTTTTAATTTATTAAGAACAGATTCTATTAAAGTTAATCCGATACTTGGTAACGCTACTAGTTTCCAATTAATGGTATAAGGGATATATGATGAGTATTAAACAATCAGGTAACGATTTTTATCTTAAAATAGGCACATCATTTTTATACAATCTAGATGCTACAAAATTCAATTGTATATATATTTCTGAATCAGATGGTTCTGCTGTAAATGTAACTGAGGACTTTTCAGAGATTATTTCTCCCGTAGATGGTAATACAACTACATGTGATGAAATCGAAGAGGGTTCTTTTACAATTACAGTTGCAGATGGTTCAGTATTTGGAGATGGAGATGTAGTTAAAATTGATTCTAATTATTATTATATTAGATTAATCAATGGTAACTCATTAACATTTTCTAGACAAACATCAGCTCATTTAGCTGATACAGAAGTTGAACAAGTAGGTAATACTGGTGTATATAAAGTATTAATGAATATTCCAGATGCTGGAAAATATACAGCCTTTATATCCAATGCTACTGTTGATATGATCAACACTCCACATGCATTAGATGTTCAAGATGCTATTGTAGACGATATAGCAGAAAAGTTAGATTCTCTAACTGTCAAAATAAACGAAAGTTCGTTTATTTAATATAAACAATCATTTTCAGTTTTATTAACAATAAGATATTTTAAAGGAATGTAATGAATGTTTGGCAGCTTGGAGTTCAAAGTAGATTAACTGTTATTAGTCCAACAAATGATTATGATCTATTTTATATGAATGAAACAGCTGATACGCCTCAATTTATTAAAATTGAGGCAGATGCTGATTTTATAGATGATGATTTATATAGAATTCCTTTTACTTTTAATGAAGTAGGGGAATATCTAATTAAATTAAAAGATATACAATCAGGTGCTTCATTATATGAGAAAATATTAGTTGTTGATGAAACTGATTACAAGTTTATGCTGACGAATCGAAAATATTCAGTGGGTTACGATGGTGCGTATCTTGTGTTTAAAGATATGTAAATTTAATAGGAATAATAGGAGTTAAAAATGAAAGATAATAATTTTAAAGAAGTCAATCATGATTTTGGATGGGCTATTAAGGCTTTAAAAGAGGGTAAATCTGTTTTACGAAGTGGTTGGAATGGGAAGAATATGTATTTATATTATGTTCCATCTCATACAAAAGATGAAAAATATTATGATGCTTATATTATGATGTATACTGCTATAGGAACTAATATTCCATGGTTAGCATCTCAATCTGATGCATTATCAGAAGACTGGGAAATTAAGAAGGAAAAATAAAATGAAATTGATGATGATACAAGAAGCTGCATTTTATGGTACTGTTGATTTAATAGAAGAGATGTCTATTGTCGGTGTATCAGGAATGGAGAAGAGATTAAAATTTAGAGCGAAGTTACAAGAACGTGACGTTGTAAATAATAATGGTAGAACCTATAGTGAGGTAGTATTGCAGTTGATTGTTGATCAATTAGCTCCAAAAGCTACTGAAAGAAAGTTATTAGGAGAACTAGATCATCCAAGTCCTCAAAGTAATGATAAAGATGTAAGATTAAAAAGATCTTCTACTATATCATTACAAAATTCAGCTGTCTTATTTACTAAGATGGAATATGATGGTAAATTTATTGTAGCAGAATGTGAAACATTAACTAACCGCATAGGTACTGATTTATTTAGACTATTAAAAGATAAAGTAACTATTGGATTTTCTTTAAGAGCATTTGGTGGAGCTGTTATAGATCCTATAACAAAGATTCAATCTATTGATCCTATTGGATTAAAAGCATTAACATTTGATGTGGTATCAAATCCATCACATTCAAATGCAGTTATTTCTGAATTTATTACAGAGTCAACTGACATCTCTGAACTAATAAATAATATCAAAATACTAAAACAAGTTAAAGATGATACTATTGAAATAATTACAGAATCAACTGATAACTCATTAACTCAATTTAATCTTGATGGTGAATCAGTATGTTCATGTGATATAGATGGCTCATGTGTAGCTGGTACAATTGAAGAATCTGTAAATTATTTATTAGATTTATCAATCGCGGCAAAGGGAGAATTAAAGAAATTTAATTTTCAATTATAATGTCCTCTGGTATAGAGGGCATATAACAAGGAATTAACTCGTTGTTCACGAACGTAAAATATTATATTAAATATAATACTCGGGTTTATAACAAATAATTATTAAACAAAAGGAATTTCGCATGATCGAAAATTTAATTTTAGAAAACTTTAGTTCATTTATGGACACAAATACAGAGCTATTTGAAGAATCAACTACAACAATGTCGATCGTAACTGATCAAATCACTTACGATGCATATGCTAATAAACTATTAGAAGGTATCGAAGAATCAGATGCACTTCGTATCAAAAAGATTTTTGATCGTCAACGCGCAGTACTTCTAGAGGAATCTGCTAGTTTACTTGGTTCTCCTGATGCTATTACTTACGCAGTAACATCTTTCCCAATGCTAGTAGATATCTATTCTGATCCTCTATTAAGTAAAGTAATTACAGTATTCCCATCAGCTGTACCTACAATGTCAATTCCTCGTCTTAAATGGATCTCTAAAGTTATTGACCATAGAGGTAATGTAACTGAGGTTGAATTCCCAACTGCTACTAAATCTGTTCGTACAGGTCATGAAATAATTACTATGACTCAAAGTGGTAATGCATTTACTAAATTATTTGAAGGAACTACAACTACTAACTTTAGCCAATTCCGTCTTAATAAACGTAACTTTAAAGTTGTTAATGTAACTGTTCTGGGTGATTTTGATAATGATTCTGCTACAGATGCTACTGAAGAAACTGTATCATTAATTGCTGTTGCTGATGCACGTGGTAACTTTGCTGCTGAAGATTTAGTAATCGAAGGTACAAATGGTGCTGTTGCAAAATTCAAAATTCAAGGTCAAATAAACTTCGAATCAGGTGATGTAACTTGGTCTCCAATTAATATGGCTGGTGGTACAATTGTAATTACAGGTGTTACTATTGATGCTAAAATCAGAATTATGGGTATTGGTAATGGTCTTGCTGTAACTAAAGCTCGTCCAAAACAAGACATTCTAGATATTAACTGTGATATCGAAGATTCTTTTGAAATTGAAAATATTGAAGAAGTGATTCAAGATTGGAAATCTCTTTATAAATTAGATATCATTGCTCAACTTAAAGGTTTTGTAAAAGATCAAATTAAACTAAATAGAGATTGGGAAATTGCAGATTTACTAGAATCAAATATTCCAGCTGCTAAAGTTTATGGTAACTATAGAGAAGTTAATTTAAGTACAATTGCTGGTGCAACTGATACTAAACCATCTTCTGTTCAAGATATCTTCAAAAATATTATTCCAGTTCTTATTGCTTTACAAGAAAAAATCAAGAAAGATACTCGTTTCGATATTAAATATTTAGTAACTGGTATTGATTCAGCTGCGATTCTTAAATCAATGCAATCATTTGCTGTTAAATTTGAAGGTTATGAGGGTGAAGCAGGTTTCAGTGGTGAAGCAGGTAATTTTGCAAAACTAGAAATCATTACATCAGCTGCAATTGGAAATTCATTTATTCATTTAATTCCAAAATCAGAATCATTAGCATTGTCTTCAATTGTTGAGATTTCTCATAAACCATTATATGTTATTACTGAGACTACTGATAGTGTAAAACGTTCATTTATTAAATCTCGTAATTGGATAGGTATTGTTAGGAACGAATGTCTTGGAGTTATTGAGTTAAAAGGCTACGAAGCTATACTTGGTCACATAGTATAATTCATAATATTCCATAATTAGTCATTAGACTATGAGAAAATCCTACTAAGATTCATTTCTTAGTAGGATTTTCTTGTGGCTCGATTTGAAGAATTAATTATAATATTTTAAAAATGTTATATTACCAGAATCATAGATTACTCTATAATTATTAGATATAACATTTTCTAATTCTGTCTTATCTGGATTAAATATATCCAATTTCTTCTCTAGCATATGTTTTTGAAAGTTACGTCTGGACTCTAATATAATATTATTTGATATTTTAAAATAGAAGTAATTAGGACGAGTAATAGTAATTTTTTTAAATCCTAAACTATTATATAAATTTCCCAGACTCCATCTTCTATTTGCATATGAGACTAATGTATTACATTCTACTTTACCTGCTGCAATATCTTTTTCAAATGATTTTAATAATTTAGAAGCTCCACCTTGTATTTGATATCCTTTCTTAGAACAAAATCTAATTAATTCATAATCAGCTACTTTATTAGTATTTGACTTCCCAAAAGTCATTAAACTAACTAATTCATTATTATGATATAATCCATATTTTAAGCTACTACTTCTATACCCCTGTAAATGATTATCTTGTAAAAACATATCAGATATTAATTTATCTTCTTTATCTGTAATTAATTTTACATTACACTTCCTTGCTCCAATTTTTATGGTATTTAATTTCAATGCATTTAATAACATAGCTTTCCAACCATCTTTATTATTATCCCATTCATCTTCAAATATATGAAATAATTGATATCCTTTCTCTTCACATAAATTAGATTTTTTAACATGTCTAGTTTTATTATGATACAAATCTTCTTGTTGAGGATTTTTACTTAAATTACCATACGAGTGCCAGTATAATCCATTAAATTCTATAGCTATTTTACAATCAGGAATATTAAAATCTACCTCAAGAGGAGATATCAATGACCTATCATTTTGAAGATATTTGATATTATTATCATCTAAGAATTTTGAAATCTCTTCTTCTGGTATAGATCTAGGTCTTTTATATTTAATTTCTAATCTATCTAATTTTTTATAAGCTGTGGAAGCGTGACAATTAAAAAACTTAGAAAATGATACAACATCAACTATCAAATCACCTGATACGAATTTATCTTCAATAAATTCAATATTATTATAAAATTCTTTATTTGTAATATTATTACTTTTAAGTAATGTTAATTCACTAGAAAGTCTGAATTTTTTTGATTTTAGAGGATGATCCACACCATAACGACTGAGCATAGTTTCTTTGATTTTATCTTTAACATCTTCTGCTTGAAAACTATAATCAACTCCATATTTATTTTGACAAGTTGCTATACTTTTTGCATTTCTTTTATCCCAATCATAATCCTTATAATATTCTTTTAATTTAACACTTCTTTCTTTTTTCATATCATCTGACCAACTATCAGATATATGCTTTCTCATTTTTACATCAGTATTTCTACACTTCACACAACAATATATTCTAAACGAATTCTTTTCATTATCAAATTTTACAGTTGTATTACATTTCTCATTTTGACAAATAAGTGTAAATGAATCTTCATGGGTTTGTAATATCCACTCATATACTTTAGCTTTATCTGATAATGTATCAGATGTCTCATCATTAATTATTTTAAAATTATCAGTTGATATAAACTTTTTAAGATTCGACTTCAATTTTAATGTTGATTTCTGAGTTTCTAAATCACTACTATATATTTTTATATATTTTATTAAATTATTAATCATTTGATATCCTTTTATTAATATAATTTCTATATTGTATTAATAAATCATTTGCGATAAAAAATCATTTATGATTTAAATCCATAATGATTTTTTTAATAAAGATAATTTAATCAGCTTCTACATTATCTATATTCTATATTCTAGAAGTATAATAAAAAATCATTTATGATTTAAATCCATAATGATTTTTTTAATAAAAATAATTTAATCAGCCTCTACATTATCTATTCTATATAATGTAAATTTTAGAAGTATAATAAAAAATCATTTATGATTTAAATCCATAATGATTTTTTTAATAAAGATAATTTAATCAGCCTCTACATTATCTATATAATAAATTTTAGAAGTATAATAAAAAATCATTTATGATTTAAATCCATAATGATTTTTTTTAATAAAGATAATTTAATCAGCTTTTACATTATCTATTCTATATAATGTAAA
>Ga0256837_1001159_pt1 | contig 18750 bp, 19 predicted proteins | sample 4562384metaG_FD_185976 | JGI IMG/M metagenome (GOLD analysis project Ga0256837, IMG submission 185976) | Hydrothermal vent microbial communities from Guaymas Basin, Mexico - 4561-384 | ecosystem: Environmental > Aquatic > Marine > Hydrothermal vents | place: Mexico: Guaymas Basin | collected...
TATTTTAACTCCTCTTATAGAAAGGATTTTTAGTTTTGTGTTAAGTAAATCTTTGCACCAAAGAGTAGAAGTTAGAGATTTAAAAATTAAGCCTTTTGAAGTTAAGATGAAGGTTGTTGGAGAAAATTTTGAAGCAAAAAGAGTTAGGGTAGATTTTGATGGATACTATTTGATGTGGAGAAAGTTTGAGGTAAGTGGAGATTTGGATTTGTTTACTAATAAAGATTTAACTAAAAAGTTAGCAAGTTTGGTTAGTTCAGTTAACTCTTCTAAGAAATCTTTAAAAATTGATTTTAATTTTGATTATTCAAAAATTTTTAAAGGGTATGATTTTAAATCTTTAAAGGTTCTTGAAAAACTTAAAAAAGATTATAAAAAAGTACAAAATGATATAAAAAATCTAAAACTTCCAGATATTAAAGAAATAGAAAAAGAGGCAAAATCTATTGATAAAAAAAATCCTATAAAAGCAGCTAAACAGATAGAGAAGATAAAAAGTCAAATAGACAAATTGCTTAGTGAATTAAAAAAAGATGAAAAGCTTTTAAAAGAAGATAAAAAACTCTTAGAAGATGATTTGAAAAAGCTTAAAGTTGCTATAAGGGAGGATTATGAGTTTATTGATAAAGAGGTTAAGTATTTAAAAGAGGGTAATTTGGTTGAGTTTTCAAAAGCTTTTCTTGCGCCAAAGATTGCTTATTATGTTGAGGTTGTGAATAATTTATATGAAAAAATTAAGCCTTATTTGCAAACTCATCAAACTTCTAAGGTTGTTGAAATTCCAAGGAGTGGAGTTTATATTAGGTTTGAAGATAAGATTAAGTATCCGGATTTTGTGCTTGTTAGAGGAAGAGTTAATGTAAAAAATAGTTTAGGAACTTATAGATTAAAGCTTATTAACATTTCTGATAATCAAATTTTATTAAATAAAAGAGGAGAAATTTTATTAAAGGCTGATACAAACTTTTATAAAGTTAATTCAAAAGTTAGTTATTTAAAAGATATTTTGTTTGATGTAAAAGCAAAAGATATTAAAGTTAAAAAAATTGATTTTAAAGAGATTGTTCTTTTTGATAATAAAGTTGATTTGAATGCAAGTGGAGAGTATAAAAAAGGGGTTAATAGCTTGATTAAAGGAGCGATTTATCCATCAAAAGTTAAAAGTAATTTAGAGATTTTAAGTGGGATAGATTTTGTGGTATTTAAAGCTTATGTAAAGGATAATAAAATTCAAAAAATCTCTTCAAATTTAGATGAAATTTTGAAGAAGAATTTAGAAAAACTTTATCAAAAAGAAGCAAAAAAGCTAAAAGAAAAGCTTACTTTAAAAGTAAATAAAGAGCTTAGTGAGTTGAATTTGGAGGGGGTTGATAGTAATTTGAGTAAAGTTAAAAATTTTGAAGATGTGTTAAAAAATCTTAAAAAAGAAGCCTTAAAAAAACTAAAAGAAAAGGAGGAAAAGATAAAAAATAAACTAAGGGAAAAATTAAAAAATATTTTATAATAACTTTAAAGGAGGGAAAATGTTTAGGGTTTTCAATGGTGCCTCGGGACGGAATCGAACCGCCGACACAGGGATTTTCAGTCCCTTGCTCTACCGACTGAGCTACCGAGGCAAGCGATGAAATTATATCACTTAATCCTTAAAGTCTGCTTAAACTATCTGAGTATATTTTTTAATTTCTCTTTTAATTTTTCTTTACAGTCTCTTATTGCAAACTCTTTGGCATTTTTAAAATCAATTATAGATTTTCCTCCACAATTAATATCAAAGCTAAGAAAAGTTTTATCTTTTAAGGTAGTGTGCATAGTGGCTGATGTAATATAGTAATTTGCGATTTTATTGTTTGAAAATTTTATATTACCATCTATTTTGATTCCGTTTTTGGAAATTGGTAAATTTAGTGAGCTTAATACATCTTGGATAATTGGATTTTTAGTTGTAAAGGTAATTGAATTTAATTTTTTAATAAGTGTTAGTTTTATTTTTTTTGCTTTTTTTAATAAAGGGTCTATATCTTTATAAGGATATAGAATTTTTGCGCTATAAAGAGTATTTATGGCTTTGTTGATTTTTTTAATAAGTTTGGGATAAGTTTTTAAAATTTCTATTTTATCTGTTGTTTTAAGATAAGGGATGATTGAATTAATTTCGTCTTTTGCTTTTTGAGTTAAAAGAATTGAGTTTTTAATTTTATTAATTGCAATTACTACATAATATTTATCCTCTTTATCTTCTTTAATAACTTTATAATCGCTAAGGGAGATATTGTTTATTTTTGTCGTAATGTTTTGTGAGATGCTTTTATTATAGAGTGTTTTGTTGTGAGTAGAATAGAGGTTTTGAGAAATCGAGAAAGTAGATGAAATTTGGGTATTAATTTTGGATGCTGCAAAGTTTAAGGCTTGGTTGATTGCTTCTTTTTTACTCTCTCCGCTTCCAGTTGCATATAGATAATTTTTGGTATCTTTTGGAGGAGAGAGATACCATTTTGGAGTTGACGCACATCCTATTAAAATTAAAGCAAAGATTAATCTTTTCAAAAGATATCCTTTATTTTGTCAAATATAGAGTAGTGGTAATTAATTTTTACAAAATCTCCGATTTTAATTGGTTCTTTTGCTTTTTTTACTATTATCCAAGATGAATCAGGTTCTATTTTATCAGAAATGACTCCTTCTCCTATCTTTTTTTGGATGATTTTTTCTTTGTTTGAGAAAGGCTCTTTTTTTACTTCTAATGTATAAATATTTACAACTTCTCCCTCTTTTGCTCCAAATTCGCTTCCAAGAGTTGTGTGAAGTATTGTTTTATTATCTTTTTTTCTAACCTCAAAAACATATCCTCTCTTTGCAAAAATTTCGTATAAATCATCTTTTTTATCAAAAATAGCTTCTTTAATTGCCGAATTTATCAAGTAATTAAAATTATAGTATCTACTTTGAGTATTTTCACTCTCACAATTATAAAGCGGTAGTGTAGTAGTAATTTGCTCTGGAATTTTAATAATCTTAATATATCCTCCAACGCAAGCTTTATGAGAGTAATAAGCTGGGGTTTTGTGAATTTTTCCTTTTTTATCTCTCCAATATACGGGTGGATGATAAGTTGTTGAGGTGGTATTTGATGTTATTGCAACTTCTAATATGTAATTTGCTTGGTTTAAGTTAGTTTTTGATTTTTTTGCCTCTTCTGCAAGTTTTATTTCATTTTCAATTGAGTCAAATTTCCTATTTAAAATTATTACTGAATTATTTGAAGAGAGTAAACTCTCAATTGCCGATTTTGCTTGAATGTTTGGAGGAGTTTTTTTAGGAGTTGTTATAAGAATTTGAGTTTTTGAGTATATTTCTTGGTTTGAGGGAAGAATTTTTGATTTTTTGGCGTTTATTGGAATAAATTCATTTGGATTAATTTTATAAGAACATCCTAAAAAAAGCAGCATTACAATAAAGCTAATTACTTTTATCATTTTAGTTCCTTGACTAACTTCTTAAACTCTTCCCCTCTTTGTTTGTAGTTTTTAAACATATCAAAACTTGCACACGCTGGGCTAAGAAGGGCTATTTCATTGATTTTTAAGTTTTTATCGATTTTTGTTATTGTATTTTTTAGGGTGTTTGTTATTTTATATTCAATCTCAAATCTCTTTGCTAGCTCTTCAAACTCTTTTGTCTCTTTTCCTATTATATAAAGTGTCACATCAAGTTTTTTAAGCTCTTTAAAAAGTTCAAAGAAATTTTGTCCTTTTGTAACTCCGCCTATTATAAGATGGATTTTTTTGTCTTTGTATCTTTTTAGGGCGTTTATTGAAGCATCTTTGTTTGTGGCTTTGCTATCATTTACCCAGAGTCTATCTTTATAATCTCTTATCTCTTCAAGTTTGTGAGGGTCAATTTGAAACTCTTTTAGGGATTTTTCTTTGAAATTGAGAATATAATAAATTGTTTTTGCTATCATCTCATCAAGCAAAAATGGCACTTCAAACTCTTTTTTAAAGTTAAATTGTTTTACAAAGTCTTCTTCGCTTTTGTAGAGTATTTTATACGCTTTTGTTGGGTAGTCTTTAAACTCATAAGGTAAAATAGCCACATCCCTTTGGGTCATTCTATTGAGTGGAGAGAGTTTTGCTTTTTTATACTCTTCAAAGCTTCCATGCCAGGATATGTGGTCCTCTTTTATTGGAAGTAGGGCAAAGATATTTGGCTTTGCTGTTTTTGTATAGTAAAGTTGAAAGGAGCTAACTTCTATTACCCATTTTTTCTCTGGATTTAACCTCCCAAGAGGGATTCCAATATTCCCTCCAATTTCGCTATCTTCTAAAAGATAGTGGGTCATTTGGGTGGTTGTGGTTTTGCCGTTTGTGCCGCTTATCCAGATTTGGAAGGTGTTTTTGTTGTAGTAATAGTCAAGTTCGCTTATTAAGTTTTTTGCTTTTTGTATTAAAGAATGACTTGGAGGGATGCCAGGGGATGTTATTTCAAGCTTTGATTTTTTAGGCTCAAAAAGAGAAGAGGGGAGAAGTTTATTACCATATTCATCAAATGATATTTCTTTGAAATTATCATCAAATATATGCCATCCCCCTTCTTTTGCTATCTCTTTTGTTGTAACCCCATATCCAAAAAGACTTCTCATTTAACTATTTCCTTTAATGCTTCTCCTATATCACTTGAAAGTTTTATATTAAAAAACGGCACTTTTTTCTTTTCAAGAGGCACTTCATAAAATTTAACTTTTCCAAGTCTTTTTTTAATCTCCTCTTTTGTTTCTATTAAAGTTGAGATTTTATCAACCAAAATTCCTTTTACAAGAGGGGCTATATAGATTTTTCCATCGGCATACTTTTTTAATTTCTCAATTGAGATGTTTCTATCTTTTGCAACTACTTTTAAGAAGTTTTCATAAGTTGGTAAAAGTAGATGAGTTTTTAGATACTCTTTATCTTGTGGTGAGAATTTTCTAAACCAAGATACCGGCTCTTTGTATTTGCCTATTGTCAGACTATCCTCTTCTATCCCTATTTTATCCGCAAGTTTTTTTATTACAAAGTGGGGCATAATAACTCCAATGCTTCCTACGACCGCATTTTTGTTAGCAATTATAGGTTTAATTGCACTTGCAATATAATACCCACCACTTGCCGCCATACTCTCAACATAGATATTAACTCTTTTTTTCTTGTTAATCCATTTTAAAAAAGCGTTAAATTCATCACTTGCACTAGGACTTCCTCCTGGGGTGTTAAAGACTAAAAGATACTCTTTGCAGTTTTTGTCTTTAAGTAAAGCCTCCATCTTTTTTGTAAGGGTGTCAATGTAAGAGGTCGTTATTGTTTTGTTTATGTTAATAACCGCAACATAAGGTTTGTTAATATTCTTTTTTGATGAGGTAAAAAGTGAGATTAAAAATATTGCTTCTGCAATAATTAACAAACTAACCCCAAAAAGGATAATTCTCTCTTTTAAAGCTTTTATTTTAAAAATTTTAAGCTCAGCTTTTAATTTCTCTTTTTCAAAGTCCATCTTCTCTCCTATCTTATTTTAATACTCAAAATTGCAATTAAATTTGTAATAAGTGCAATTATCCAAAATCTAATTGTCACTTGATTTTCATTCCATCCTTTTAGTTCAAAGTGGTGATGAATTGGTGCCATAAGAAAAATTCTTTTTTTTCTTGTTTTATAACTTCCAACTTGAAGCATAACAGATAGAGTCTCTATTATAAAGATAAAACCAATTAATATAAGTAAAATTTCTGTTTTTGTTATAATTGCAAGATATCCAATACTCCCTCCAACGCTCAAACTCCCACTATCTCCCATAAATACTTGGGCTGGATTTGCATTATACCACAAAAATCCAAGCAAAGCCCCAATCATAGCCGATGCAAAAATACTAATCTCTCCTATCCCTTCTTCATATGGTAAAAAAAGATAGTTGCTAAAAATTTTATTTCCCATTAAATAGCTAAATAGCAACAAAGTCATAAACGCAAATACGCTTGGAATTGTGGCAAGTCCATCAAGTCCATCTGTTAAATTTACCGCATTACTCATTCCAACCATTACAAAAGCCCAAAATAAAATTGCAAAATATTTCATATCAAAAAGTGGATATTTATAAAAAGGTATATAAAAATCAGTATCAAAACCTATTAAATATAAAATAGTTGCAAAAGTGAGTGCAAAAATCCATTGGAGGATAAATTTTAGTTTTGGGGTTAAACCGGCTTTATTGTTTTGTTTGGTTACTTTTTGCCAATCATCAATTACTCCAATAATCATAAATCCAATTGCTACAAAAATTGCCAAAACAATATATAAATTTGGATAAGCGCTAAGTAAAGTAGCTACAATTGCTGAAAAGATAAAAACAACTCCTCCCATTGTGGGAGTGTTTTTTTTGTTTTGATGTTTTTTAACATCTTCTAAAATAGGTTGAGTAGCTTTATTTTTTGCCCATTTAATAAATTTTGGCATAAGATAAAGAGTTAAGAAAAAGCTTATAAAAAAGGCAATAATTGTTCTTACTGAAATGTAATGAAATATATTTAGCCCTAAATAGTGAAGGAAATATAACATTTAAAACCTTTTTTGGATAAAATTTTAACAAAAAAGGAGAGATTTATGACTTTTAGCGGTAAAAATGCATTAATTACTGGGGCAAGTAGGGGGATTGGAGCTGAGATTGCAAGGGTTTTGGCAAGAAACGGGGTTAAAGTTTGGATAAATTATAAAAGTAATGCAAAGCTTGCCGATAAACTTAAAGAAGAGATAGAAAATGAGGGTGGAAAGGCAGCTGTAATTGGATTTGATGTAAGTGATGAAGGGGCTTTTATTGATGGGATAAAAACTATTATTGATAGTGATGGAGAACTTAGTTATCTTGTAAATAATGCCGGAATTACAAATGATAAACTTGCTATGAGAATGAGTGTTGAGGATTTTAGAAAAGTTATTGATGCAAATTTAACTTCTACTTTTATAGGATGTAGAGAAGCGCTTAAAGTAATGAGTAAAAAAAGATTTGGAGCGGTTGTAAATGTAGCAAGCATTGTGGCTGAGATGGGTAATATTGGTCAGGCAAATTATGTGGCAAGTAAAGGCGGGGTTATTGCTATGACAAAAACCTTTGCGCTTGAAGGAGCTGCTAGGAATATTAGATTTAACTCAGTAACTCCCGGATTTATTGATACTGATATGACAAAAAATTTAAAAGAGAGTATAAAAGAAGAGATGTTAAAAAGAATTCCTTTAAAAAGATTTGCAAAGCCAGTTGAGGTTGCGAATGCGGTTGCTTTTTTATTGAGTGATGAGGCAAGTTACATTACGGGCGAAACTTTAAAGGTAAATGGTGGAATGTATATGTAAAATTTGAAAAGTTTAAAAATTTTTTGATAAAATGTTAAAAATTTAAAAAAAGGAGATTAAATGGCACAGGATAAAATTTTTGAAGAAGTAAAAGAGGTAATTGCTGAGAATTTAAATGTTGATCCAAATGAAATTACTATGGATTCAAACTTTGTAGAAGATTTAAATGCAGATAGTTTGGATGTAGTTGAGCTTGTTATGGCACTTGAAGAGAAGTTTGGAATTGAAATTCCAGATAGTGATGCAGAAAACATCAAAACTGTAAGAGATGTAGTAGAGTATATTGCAAATCACAAATCTTAATCTCTCCTTTTTTTGGGGAGTGTAGTTTGTAGTGAGTAGTTAGTGGGGAGTTTATTTTGTAGATTCCCTACATTCTACTTACTATATACTACATTCAAAGGAAAACAATGAGAGTGGTTGTGACTGGAATTGGAATGATAAATTCAGTAGGGCTTAATAAGGATGAAAGTTTTAAAAATATAATTGAAGGCAAAACAGGTATTGATAGGATAACTCACTTTAATCCAGAAGGTTTTGCAAGTCAGATTGCAGGAGAAGTTAAAGGATTTGACCCAAAAAGTGTTATGGATCCAAAAGATGTTAAAAAAGCTGATAGATTTATTCAGCTTGGGCTTGCGGCTGCCAAAGAGGCAATGGAAGATAGTGGACTTAGCGAATATGATAGTGAGAGATTTGGAATAAGTGCGGCAAGCGGAATTGGTGGACTTCCAGTAATTGAAAAAGCGAGTGTTATAGTTGAGACGAGAGGTCCAAGGAGAATTTCTCCGTTTTTTATTCCAAGTGCACTTGTAAATATGCTTGGTGGGTTTACTTCAATTGAGTATAAATTAAAAGGACCAAACCTTGCAAGTGTAACAGCGTGTGCGGCTGGGACTCATGCAATAACAGAGGCTTACAAAACAATAAAAGCTGGAATGGCTGATAAGATGATGGTAGTAGCAGGGGAAGCGTGTATTTGTCCAGTTGGAGTTGGTGGATTTGCCGCAATGAAAGCTCTCTCTACCAGAAATGATGAACCACAAAAAGCAAGCCGCCCGTTTGATGCAAAAAGAGATGGATTTGTAATGGGAGAGGGGGGAGCTTGTTTGATACTTGAAAAGTATGAAGATGCGATAAAAAGAGGTGCAAAAATTTATGCCGAAATTATTGGAATTGGTGAGAGTGGGGATGCAAACCATATCACAACCCCAGCACCAAAAGGAGAGGGGGCTTATAGGGCTATGAAGATGGCTTATGAAATGGCTGGTAGACCAAAAATTGATTATATAAACGCTCATGGGACTTCAACAAAGTATAACGACCTTTATGAGACTATGGCAATAAAAAAACTCTTTGGCTCAAAAGAAAATTGCCCTCCTGTTAGCTCTACAAAAGGAGCAACTGGACATTGTTTAGGTGCTGCTGGAACTATTGAAGCGGTAATTACTCTTATGGCAATGCAAAATAATATTCTCCCTCCTACAATAAATTATGAATATCCAGATCCAGAGTGTGATTTGGATTATGTGCCAAATGAGGCAAGAGAGGCTGAGATTGATGTTGCTATGAGTAATTCATTTGGATTTGGTGGAACAAATGGAGTTGTAATATTTAAAAAAATTAAAGGTTAAATTTGGTAGCACTTGACTTTGAAAAAAGAATAAACGAACTTGAAGAAGAAATTGAGTTAGCAAAATTAAAAAATGATACTCACGCGGTTGAGACTTTGCAAAAAGAGCTTGAAAAAGAGATAAAAAAGACTTTTAAAAACCTAACCCCATACCAAAAACTTCTTCTTGCTCGCCATCCAGATAGACCTCATGCAATTGACATTATTGATAGAATTATGGATGAGAAGTATGAACTTCACGGAGATAGAGAGTTTAGAGATGACCCGGCAATTGTTTGTTTTATCGGTAAAATTGGGGATGAGAAGTGTGTGGTAATTGGTGAAGAGAAGGGTAGAAATACAAAAGATAAACTAAAAAGAAACTTTGGTATGCCACATCCAGAAGGTTATAGGAAGGCTTTGCGCGTTGCAAAACTTGCTGAGAAATTTAATTTGCCAATTTTATTTTTGATTGATACGCCAGGGGCTTTTCCTGGCATTGGAGCAGAAGAGAGAGGTCAAAGCGAAGCAATTGCAAGAAATCTTTTTGAACTCTCTCGTATTAAAACCCCAACAATCTCTATTGTTGTTGGAGAAGGAGGAAGTGGGGGAGCTTTGGCAATTGGGGTAGCGGATAAGTTTGCGATGCTTAAATATTCAGTATTTAGCGTAATTTCACCAGAAGGGTGTGCTGCTATTTTGTGGAAAGACAGCTCAAAAATAGAAACGGCTACTAAGGCTTTGAAAATTTCAGCGGAGGAGTTAAAAGAGCTTGGGCTTATTGATGATATTATTGATGAGGGTGATAGAGGAGGTCATAAAAATTATGATTTAGTAGCTGAGAATATTAAAAAATATTTCTTAGAGAATGTAAAAGAGTTAAGCTCCCTTACAAAAGATGAACTCTTAAAAAGAAGGTTTGAAAAATACCTTAATTATGGGAAATTTAAGGAGAATTAATGAAAAAGTTACTTTCTTTATCTCTTGGATGCTCTTTGTTTGCGATGTCTTATATTGGGATGAATTTTTCTCCTGATACGATGAATATAAGAGCAAATACTTCTATTAGCGAAAATTTTTATATAAGAGGTAATTACATAATTAATAATCATAAAGATAAGTGCAATTTTTGGTCGCTTGGAGTTAAGGGAGAAGGGCATGTTTTGGGGCTTGATGCTCCATTTTTTACAATGAGTGTAGTTGCTGATGTTGTTTATACTTATAATAATGCTGCAATTCCTGTTGGGATTGGTTTTTTTAGTTTTATTCCGGATTTGCAAGTGCCTGTATTTTTAAGAGGAGAGTATGAATATGCCCTTCCTGTTGCTTCTTTTAGAGATGCTAATAGGTTTCATAAAGTCTATTTTGAGACTGGAATTGCTCCAATTGATACGGCTGAGATTTATATTGGGTATAGAAATCTTGGTTTTAATACAAACTATAATAGTACTTTTTATTTTGGGGTGGGATATAATTTTTAGTTGCTTGTTGCATAAAACTTGACTTAATTAATTTAGTTAAGTTATAATTCTAAAAATCAAATTTAAGGAGATAAAATGGCAAGAGTAGTTGGATTTAAAAAACTTGAAGCTGTATTTAGAAAGGCGGCTGGAATTGATTTGGATAAATCAAAAGCAGATAGAATTATTGATATTGTTGAGAAAAAATTTAACGATATGTTAATTGTTGCGGTTGAAAAGGCTGGATATAATGGAAGAGATATTATTATGGAACCTGATATGCCAGTTACAAAAGGTTTTGAAGAGTCAATGAGACAATTTAGAGAGCTTGAAGAAGTTGTTGATTTGCAAGATGTATTAAAATTTTTAGAGCAAATTCCACCTCTAAAATATCCAATCAGTGCAGACCTTGAAGAAAAACTTCCAGAGTATATTGGAGCGTTGATGTTAATTATTGCAAAAGTATTAAAAGAGATTGGGGCTGGTAGAAAACCTTCAAGTGAAGATATTGATAGAACAGAGAGAATTTTAGACTTAACTCTTTAATTCTCTTTTTACTTTGTGAGAGTCTTTTTAATGTTATTATTAAGATTTATCTAAATCTTTATCACTGGCACTTATATTGGTCTATTTTTGTTGTAATCTCCTTGTTGTATGTTAAATTATCCTTAATTTTAAAAAGATAGTTATGGTTTGTTACATTACGATTAATAAAAACATTGAAACCCTTTTTTAAAATCCTTTAATAAAGCCTTTCAAAAACTTCTCTTAAATTATCCGGCAATAAGCTTAAAAATTTTTAAATTATTGTCTTGATATTTAGGGGCATTATACTTATTTATAATACTCTCTTTTATAATACTCTCTCTAAACTTTATCAATTAAATTCTCAATATAAATACCAAATTGATTTGGTTCATCATTTTTATTTAATTCTTTTTCCATTAATAAGTTAGACAACTTATCAAGCAAAATTTCTGCAAAAATTTCTATTTGATTTTTATTCTCTATTCCTTGGCTTTCCATACGATGTTTTTTTGTGATTTATTAAAGATTATAAATAGTTTGAAGTAATTTTAAAAAATTACTTCATTAAAAGATAAGGCACTCCAACAACAATAGCCGTCAAAACTAAAAGTCCAATAAACATCCCTCCTATAAACTTCCAAAAATTAAACTTTTTACTCATTACAAATCTCTTTTGCATTTCTAAATGAAGCCTTTATTACCAAAGTATCTTCTGGGGTGCAAAGATAAACTACACTATCTGGTTTAAGCAAATTAAACAAATCCAAAGCGGCATCAATATTTAAAGCCTTAAACCCCTTCTCTTTTAGATATGCAATACTTTGCAAGTCATTCACCGCAAAAATTACCTCATCCCCTATCTTTTCAATTTCTTTTAACGCCTTATCAATCCTTTTTATTCTATCCTCTTTTTTCTTATCGCCTGTGTAAATATAGCAATACTTATCCATTATTATCCTTATTATCCTTTTTATGTCATTATACCAAGTCAAGTTAAGATTGTTTTTCTCTTATTTTAATATACATATGAATAATATCAATCGCCGCCGGAGTCACCCCGCTTATTTCACTTGCCTGAAACAGGGTTTTTGGTCTTACTTTTTCAAGTTTTTCCACAACTTCCCTTGACAATCCAGGAATTCCTTTGTATTCAAAATCTTCTGGAATTTTTATGCTTAACATCTCTTTCATCTTATCAATCTGGGCTTTTTGTTTTTCAATATAGTGATGATACCTACTCTCAATCAAAATCTGTTCTAATGCTTCATCGCTAAGTTCTTTTAACTGAGGGACAAATTTAAGGAGTTTATCTTTATCAAAAGTATGACGCCCAACAATTTTTCTAAGCTCCATTTTACTTTGAATCTTTTCTTCTCCAAGTTCCTCTAACTTAGCGTTTATCTCTTTGTTTGGGGTTACAAAAGTCTTATTAACTAGCTTCATTCCCTTTTCTATCTCTTCTCTTAACCTCTCAACTTTTCTATAAGTCTCTTCATCCAAAAGCCCAAGCCTATATCCAATAGGTCCAAGGCGTAAAATTGCGTTATCTTCTCTGAGTAATAGCCTATATTCACTTCTGCTTGTAAACATCCTATAAGGCTCGTTTGTTCCTTTTGTAACCAAATCGTCTATAAGCACCCCGATATACGCTTCATCCCTTCTTAAAATCAAAGGCTCTTTTTCATCAATTTTAAGTGCAGCGTTAATTCCAGCCATTATCCCTTGGGCTGCGGCTTCTTCATATCCTGTTGTCCCGTTTATCTGACCAGCAAAAAACAATCCCTCAACCTCTTTTGTTTCAAGGGAGTGTTTTAGATTCGTTGGCTGAATAAAATCATACTCAATCGCATACCCAAACCTTACAATTTTTGCATTTTCAAGCCCTGGGATTGAATGGATAAAATCTTCTTGCACATCCATAGGGAGCGAAGTTGAGAGTCCGTTTAGGTAATATTCAGTAGCTTCTATTGTCTGAGGCTCAACAAAAACGTGGTGGCGTTCTTTATCCGGGAATTTGTTAAGTTTATCCTCAATACTTGGGCAATATCTTGGACCAATCCCCTCAATTTGTCCTGTAAAAAGTGGTGCTCTGTGAAAGTTGCTTTTTATTATATCGTGGGTTGTTTGGTTTGTATAAGTGATATAACACGGAAGCTGTTTTGGATTAAATTTAGTTTTATCAGTCCTAAACGAAAAAGGCTTTGGATTTTCATCTCCCGGTTGAATTTCCATTTTTGAAAAATCAATCGTCCTTGCATCAATCCTTGCAGTAGTTCCTGTTTTTAGTCTCTCTAACTTAAAGCCTAAATCTTCAAGGGACTTTGAGATTTTTTTTGCCGGAAGTTCGTGAAACCTACCACCTTCAAGTTTTACCGGACCAAAGTGCATAAGTCCTCTCATAAATGTTCCGGTTGTTAAAATAATAGCTTTTGCCCTGTATTCATTTAAAAGGTTTGTTCTAACCCCATAAACTCTCCCGTTTTTTACCAAAATCTCATCTACAATCTCTTGGGCAACCTCTAAATTTGGGGTATTTAAAATTTTTGTCCTCATCCAAATTCTATATCTATCCATATCAATTTGAGCTCTGCTTCCTCTAACGGCTGGTCCTCTATTTTCGTTTAAGACTCTAAATTGAATTCCAGCATTATCAGTAGCCAAAGCCATAAGTCCGCCAAGTGCGTCAATCTCTTTTACAAGATGCCCTTTTGCAAGACCTCCAATTGCCGGATTACAGCTTGCGGCTCCAATTTGTTCTACAAGCATAGTAAGAAGCAAAGTCTTTTTACCCATTTTAGCAGCAGCATGTGCCGCTTCTACGCCTGCATGTCCGCCTCCAACTACAATTACATCAAACTCCCTCATAAAATTCCTTTAAATCTTACTTCTTGTTATAATTTTATCAAAAAAAGGTAAATTTTGATAACGGCAATTCTCCTTGGAATAACAGTTGGATTTTTTAGTGGATTTTTAGGAATTGGCGGGGGGACTATTTTGGTGCCTTTATTGCTGCTGGTTGGATACGAATTTAAAGAAGCGGTTGGGATTAGCGTAACCCAGATGATGCTAAGCTCAATTTATGGAAGCTATCTCAACTATAAAAAAGGGCTTTTAAAAATAAAAAATGGTCTCTCCCTTGCAATAGGAGGAGCAATTGGAGCTGCTTTTAGCGGGATAATAGTAAAATATGCTTCAAAAGAGATTTTAGGAGCTATCTTTTTAATCCTTGTCTTAATTGCGATTATAAGATTTTTTATTACAATAAAAGAACCTCAAACAGAACCCCCAATTGATAACAAAAAGCTCTTTTTTATAGGAGTGTTTGTAGGGGTTATTGCAGTTAGCGTTGGAGTTGGGGGAGCAATACTTATTACCCCGATTTTAGTTGGATTTTTAAAATACAAACTAAAAACAACTATAAGCCTTAGTCTCTTTTTTGTAGTGTTTTCTTCAATTTCTGGATTTATCTCCCAAAGCTTAGCCGGACATATCAACTACATTGAAGGCTTTATAATAGGAATGGCAAGTTTAATTGGCACTTACTTTGGGGTAAAACTCTATCACAAAATTGACTCTAAAATCCACAAAAAAATCTTACTTAGCTGGTATATTCTGATATTTTTTATTTTGATATACAAACTCTACTTTTAAGGAAAGTAATGGAAAAACTCTTTATTGAAATGATAGTGATTTTTATAATCGGATTTAGAATCTATATCCTCCAAAAGCTCAACATAAAATCAGCCGCCGATAAAATTTTTGCCCTTTACTACATAAAAAATCACAACTTTTTGCTTGGATGCTTTATAATTTGTTATATTTTAGAGATTATTTTGCTTGAATTATCAGTTGGCGTTTTAAATATCGCACTTTTAATAATCTTTATGATGGAGCTTTTTTTGGTATACAGACACATCTTCATAGCCCTAAAAACCGATAACAAAGAGGACTATATTGATTTAGTAATAAAAAGAATATTTACAACCCTAACATACTCAGAATACCAAGAGATAAAAAACGAACTTACAAAACCTCAACCCCCTTGGAAGCTTTATTTAACCGAATTTATAGTCCTCTTCTTTGCGATTTATTACTTAGAATTTGCTTAAAATATGCTATAATCAATATTCACTCTATAAAAAGGAGCATATTTTATGGACAAAATAAAAATTATAGGGGCAAGAGAGAATAACCTAAAAAATATAAATCTTGAAATTCCCAAAAATAGACTTATAGTTTTTACCGGGCTTAGCGGAAGCGGTAAAAGTACGCTTGCATTTGATACATTATATGCAGAAGGACAAAGAAGATATATCGAATCTCTTAGCTCATATGCAAGGCAATTTTTGCAAAAAACCGGTAAACCAGAAGTTGATAAAATAGAAGGACTAACCCCAGCAATTGCCATAGACCAAAAAACAACTTCAAAAAACCCACGCTCAACCGTTGGGACAATAACAGAAATTTATGATTATCTTAGATTACTTTATGCAAGAATAGGAATTCAACACTGCCACCTTTGTGGCAAAGAGATAACCCAAATGACTTCCCAAGATATTGTAAACGAAGTTTTAAAATTGCCAAATGGAGCAAAAATAATAATTTATGCCCCTTTAATTAAAGAGAAAAAAGGTGAATTTAATGATTTGCTTGAAAAACTAAGAAAAGAAGGAATAATAAGAGCCTATATTGATGGAGTAATTGTTAGACTTGATGAAGAGATTGAACTTAAAAAGACAAAAAAACATACAATAAAAGCAATAATCGATAGAGTAATTGTAAAAGAAGAGAATAAATCAAGAATTGCAGAGGCTGTTGAAAAAGCATTAAATAAAAGTTTTGGAGAGGTTGAAATTGAAATACTAAATGCAAAAGAGCTTGGAATTGATAGAGATTTTATCCACTATTCAGAACACTTAGCCTGTTTTGATTGTAAAGTAAGTTTTGAAGAACTCGAACCCCTTGCTTTCTCTTTTAACTCACCAAAAGGTGCTTGCCCTAGTTGTGATGGACTTGGAGTAACTTATACTCTTGATATTGAAAAAGTGATAAAAGATAAGCCTCTAAATAAAGGAGCAATTCCTCTTGTTTGGGGATTTAATAAAAAGTATTATCAAGAGTTTTTTAAAGCCTTATGCAAAGAGACTGGGATTGATATGGATAAAAGTTTTTATGAACTTGACGAACATCAAAAAAAACTTATTCTAAATGGAACGGCTTATGAGATTGAGTTTAATTATGGAAAACATAAAATCTCAAAAAAATGGCCAGGACTAAAACAGATAGCACTTGATTTGTATAAAGATGATATTAGTGAAATTATGAGCGAAAAAGTATGCCCTACTTGCAAAGGATTTAGATTAAAGCAAGAGAGCCTCTCAGTAAAAGTAGCCGGCAAAACAATAGCTGAAATTATCTCAATGCCAATAGAAAAAGCATATGAATTTTTTAAAGATGAAAAAAATTTTGAATTTCTAAGTCCACAGCAAAAAAGAATAGCCAACCCTATATTAAAAGAGATTCGTGAGAGACTCTTTTTCTTAGTTGATGTTGGGCTTGGGTATCTAACACTTCATCGCGACGCAAGGACAATAAGCGGGGGAGAATCTCAAAGAATAAGAATTGCCTCTCAAATTGGAAGCGGACTAACTGGGGTAATGTATGTTTTAGATGAGCCAAGTATTGGTCTTCACGAAAGAGATACGATTAAACTCATAAACACTCTTAAAAATTTAAGAGATAGAGGCAATAGCGTAATAGTAGTAGAACATGACAGAGAAACGATACTAAATGCCGATTTTATAGTAGATATTGGACCGGGTGCTGGGAAGTATGGGGGCGAAGTGGTATTTGCTGGAAGTGTAGAAGAGTTATTAAAAAGTGATACAGAGACTGCAAAGTATTTAAGAAAAGAAAAAGATATAAACTATCAAAAAAACCGCCCTCAAAAAGAGTGGATAGAGATAAAAAATGTAAATATACACAACATAAAAAATCTTGATGTAAAAATTCCCCTAAGAAATTTAGTATGCGTTACAGGAGTTAGTGGGAGTGGAAAAAGTTCACTAATACTCCAAACCCTCCTTCCAGTTGCCCGGGAGATATTAAACCACGCCCATAAAATCCAAAAAGTAAAAGGGGTTGAGATTAAGGGGCTAAAACAGCTTGATAAGGTAATTTATCTTGACCAAAGTCCAATTGGAAGGACCCCAAGAAGCAACCCAGCAACTTATACAGGGGTATTTGATGATATAAGAGCTTTGTTTGCCTCTACCCCAGAGGCTCAAATTAGAGGTTATACACCTGGGAGATTTAGCTTTAATGTAAAGGGAGGAAGATGTGAAGTTTGTAAAGGTGAAGGTGAGATAAAAATTGAGATGCACTTTTTACCTGATGTAATGGTAACTTGTGAGGCGTGTGGAGGTAAAAGATATAACGAACAGACTCTTGAAATAAAATATAAAGGAAAATCAATTGCCGATGTTTTGGAGATGAGCGTAGATGAAGCGTATGAATTTTTTGAGAAAATCCCAAAAATAAAAGCCAAACTAAAAACCCTAAAAGATGTTGGGCTTGGATACATAACCCTTGGTCAAAACGCAACAACCCTAAGCGGCGGGGAAGCTCAGAGGATAAAACTTGCAAAAGAGCTTAGCAAAAAAGATACGGGTAACACTCTTTATATTTTAGACGAACCAACAACAGGACTACATTTTAAAGATATTGATAATTTAATGAAAGTTTTACAACACTTAGTAGACCTTGGAAATAGCGTAATTGTAATTGAGCACAATTTAGACTTTATAAAAAATGCTGATTATATTATAGATATGGGACCAGAAGGCGGAAGCAAAGGTGGAAGAGTAATTGCCACTGGAAGTGTAAAAGAGATTATTGAAAAATACAAAGATATAAGTTATACGGCAAAATATTTGGCAAAAGAGTTAAAAAGATGATATAATTTTATCAGCAAAACGGGCAAAAATTTAAAAAAAAGGTGATTTTAGCCGTTTTTGTCAAATTTTGCCCCATTTTTAAAAAGTTCTTTGAAAACCCGAAATTTAGGTAAAAAGTCGCAAAAATGTCGCAAAAAAATTTTTAATCTTATTTTAATGTTTCCTTTAAAAGTCCCAAAGTTATGGGCTGTGGAAACCAAAAGACCCGCCAAGGGGATTGCGACCAATATCTCTGTCTAAATCATAGACAGAGAAATTTCTAGTGGAAACCAAAAGACCCGCCAAGGGGATTGCGACTACACCAACTTTAGTATTTATGAATAAAAATATTTCGTGGAAACCAAAAGACCCGCCAAGGGGATTGCGACTATGCTTCATTTGTTCACCCTTAATCATCTTTATCCGTGGAAACCAAAAGACCCGCCAAGGGGATTGCGACAAATCATTGATTTTCTCCAAAATCTTGGTAATATTAAAGTGGAAACCAAAAGACCCGCCAAGGGGATTGCGACTCTTTATGTCTTTCATTATCTACAAAGAATTTAGTTTTTGTGGAAACCAAAAGACCCGCCAAGGGGATTGCGACCAAGTATTATCAGATTGTTTTCAAGTGAAAATTCAATCGTGGAAACCAAAAGACCCGCCAAGGGGATTGCGACTTTTTCATTATCTCTTCAATTTTTCTTTTGATTTTTTTTGTGGAAACCAAAAGACCCGCCAAGGGGATTGCGACTAATTTTCTTGTGTTAACATTATTGTTATTTTTCTGCGTGGAAACCAAAAGACCCGCCAAGGGGATTGCGACGCATAAACCAATCTAT
>Ga0256837_1001162_pt1 | contig 18714 bp, 18 predicted proteins | sample 4562384metaG_FD_185976 | JGI IMG/M metagenome (GOLD analysis project Ga0256837, IMG submission 185976) | Hydrothermal vent microbial communities from Guaymas Basin, Mexico - 4561-384 | ecosystem: Environmental > Aquatic > Marine > Hydrothermal vents | place: Mexico: Guaymas Basin | collected...
TTCTTGGTATCATCGCATTCTCTGTTGGGACTGCAGCAGGTGTTTTGATGGCTAAAATTATGAACCTCTTCCCAGGTCATAAAATTAATCCATTAATTGGTTCAGCTGGAGTTTCTGCTGTTCCTATGGCAGCGCGTGTATCAAATAAAGTTGGTATGGAATATGACAGAACAAATATGCTTCTAATGCATGCAATGGGTCCAAACGTTGCAGGTGTTATCGGTTCAGCAGTTGCTGCCGGTGTACTAATCTCACTTTTTCAATAAGTAGAGCTTTCTTCAAAGAGATGACTTTATGTCATCTCTTTTCTTTTCATATTATTTTATTATCTTTTGTAAGTTTTTAGATGAGGGCAGAGTGTGCGTTTTAAAAACATTTATATGTTTTTAAAACTTTAAGAGAATAGTCTATTTTTCTGAATTCATTTTATTCATTATATTTGCAATAAGTAAAATAACTCCATGACTTTTTGTTTTATCGATAAAACCGTCAGCACCTAAAACTTCAGCTTCACGTTTATTATTATCCCCAGTCATTGATGAATTGACTATAATAGGAATGTTTCTTGTAAGAGGATTTGATTTTAAAAGCTTGACAACTGTAAAACCAGACATTTCCGGCATTTCAATATCTGTAATGATGGCTGGAATTTTATCAATTTGTGTTTCATTTAGAGAGTTGATGAAATCAACAAGTTTTTTCCCATTATCAAAGAGTTTCATATCAATGTTAGCTTTTCCAAAGAGTTGAATAAGGTGTCTTTGTGCAGTTTTAGAATCTTCAGCAATAAGTACAGTTCCAAAACGAAGTTTATCCGGAATATCGATATTGTTAAGTTCTTCAATATCTTTATCTACATCAATCAGTGCCTGCGGGAGAACATCAGCGAGCAGTTTTTCATAATCTAAGATAAGACATAAAGAACCATCCTCAAGACGAGTATCATTCATAACAACACCATCTTCTTTAAGACGATAGCTATCTGGTGCATGCATCTCATTCCAGTTTTTCTTGATTACTCTATATGCTGACATTATTCGTAAACCTATAATTACACCGTTAAAATCGCAGATTAAAATATTTGAACGATTTATCTCTTCTTTTGTGAGGTGTACACCTAACCATGCCGGAAGGTTTAAAATCGGAATTTGTAATCCACGTAAAATTATTGTACCTTCTAAAAGAGGATGAGGTGAAGGTATTTGTGTAAGAAAGTGATTTCTTGATTCAACAACTTCTCTTGTTTTAAAAACATTTATAGCATAATATGCAGAGTCCTGTTTTTCACTTACTCGAAAAACCAAGAGTTGCAGTTCATTGTTTTTTGCCAGGTTGGTAGCTGCATCAACATTATCTAAAACAGACATTCAATACCTTTTTGTTAAATATGCCTTAATAGTACCAAAAAGAATATGAAATATGCTTGAATATTAGCTATGAAATGTTAAAATAAATATATTTATTTGATTTTATCAAAACCATTGTAAAGGCATATCTACTGTGAAAATATTACTCTATTTGTTTTTGACTTCTCAACTTCTACTAAGTGAAGTTTACTATGCAAAAGTACAACCTTATAAATTTAAAAAAATAAGTTCAAGTATAAGTGGTGAAGTTCTTGATATTAATGAAGATATGTTAGGAAAGAAGCTTTCTAATAAGCCTTTTATAATTATTGATTCTGAAATTGATAAAGCAGAGCTTGTAGATGTTGAAAAAAAACTCAAAAACCTCAAAAATACATTACAACTAAATAAACAGGTATTGAAAAACCTTGCTGTAGTTCTCAAAAAAAAGAGGCTTAATTTTAAAAGAACAGAAGCCCTGAAGATAAAATCACGAATTGATAAGGATAGAGAATTTTATGACCTTATTGCAAGTGAAAATTCATTTATTGCAACACAAAAAGAGTTAAATACTTTACGTAACTCTGTAGCAGATCTTGAGTTGCGACGTATACAATTAAAAAAGAGTATACGAGATAAAAAGATAAGAGCAAAAGATATGATTTTATACTCTATAGATGTAAAAGAAGGGCAGGTTGTCAATATTGCAACTCCACTTGCAGAGGTTGCAGATATTTCAAAAGCATTATTGACAATTTATGTAGATGCAGATGAATTTGCAAATATAGATAAAAAAACTATTTATATAGATGGTAAAAAGAGTAATTATAAAATTTTAAGAGCGGTAAATATTGCTGACAGTGTAAATATCTCAAAATATAAAGTTCAAATAGCAATTGATGCTCCAAAAGTTTTTTCGAAGCTTGTCAAAGTTGAATTAAGAGAGGATAAAAATGAAAAGTAGCATTACAGCATGTCCACTTGATTGTTATGACGCCTGTGGTATAGTTTATGATGATGGAAAACTGAAGCCTTTTAAAGAGGGACATACTAATGGTTTTTTGTGTCCGCATCTTAATCATTATGATACATATGAGCGAATAGCCAAGCCTCGCTATAAAGGTCAAGAGATTACAATGAATGAAGCTTTTGAAAAATTAAAAGAGATACTTGATACAAATCTAAAAAGTGAAACACTGCACTACAGAGGCAGTGGTAATTTTGCTTTGATGCAGGGTGTAACTGATCATGTGTTTGCACAAATGGGAACATGTCTTACGAATGGATCTTTATGTGATGGAGCAGGAGAGGCTGGAATCATAGAGGGTAGAGGAAGTAATAAAAATATGCCGCTTTCAGAGATCGCAAAGTCTGAAGTAGTTGTTTTTTGGGGAAGAAATCCGCATGTGACATCTTCACACCTTTTACCGCTCATAAAAGACAAGACTATAATTGTTATAGATCCTGTAAAAACAAAGATTGCAAAGATGGCAGATCTCTATATTCAGATTAAACCGCACACAGATATCTTTCTTGCAATGCTTTTGTACCGTTTTTTACATATTGAAGATAGTTGTGACGATGAATTTTTAGAAAAATTTGCAAGTGAGCATGAAGATTATTATGAGCTTACTCAGACTATTCGTATTAAAGCAATTCTAGAAGATATAGGAATGACGCTTGGACAGATTGGTGATTTTTTACATCTTGTAATCGGGAAAAAAACTGCTATTGTCTGTGGTGTGGGTATTCAAAAATATCGTGATGGTGCAGATATTATGCGTGCTATTGATGCTTTGGCAGTAGGTCTTGGTCTTTTTGGCAAAGAGGGCTCAGGTGTTGCTTATCTTGGTAATTCCAAAGAGGCAATTAATATGCCTTTTGATACACAAAAAGCAAAAAAGGTCTCTAAAGTAAATACTCCTTTTGATGAGTTTAAAACAGTTTTTATTCAAGGTGCAAACCCGCTTGCACAGATGCCTGACTCTAACCGTGTCAAAGATTCTATAGAGCATGTTGAAAATATTGTCTATTTTGGGCTTTATGAAAATGAGACAAGCGAAATAGCTGATCTGGTTATTCCGGCAAAATCATTTTTAGAAAAAGAGGATATTCGAACTTCCTATTCGCACCATGGTATGATGGTAATGCACAAGCAAGTAACAAGTGAAGTGGGTATTTCTGAGTATGATCTGGCTGCTTATATAGCTGCGGCATATGATATTGAACTTAAAAGTGAAACAGAGTATCTAGAACACTTTAAAAATCACGGTGTAGTCAAGATCGATGGTAGTTTTGAGGTAGAAAAGAGAGATGCAGTTCCTTATAGAGAGGGATTTGATACGGATGATGGCGAATTTGTTTTTCTTGAGGAGTTTGAAGTACCAAAAAAAATAGAAGAGGGAGAATTTTATCTTCTTACTCCAAAGGCTCCAACTTCACTTAACTCCCAATTTAGAAGAGACAGCAGAGTTTATCTTAACAGTACTCTTGGTTTGAGTGCAGGAGAGAAAGTAAAAGTTGTCTCAAATACAGGAGAAGCAGTTTTGGAAGTTGCTATCAACAATGATCTGCGTGATGATTGTATTGTCATTTATAGTGGTACACCGGGAGTTAATAACCTAACAAGTTCGAAACACTCCTATGAGGGTAAAAATGCAATTTATCAAGAAAATTTTGTACGAATTGAAAAAATAAACTAAAGGATTATTATGAATATACAAGAGTTAGATAAAAAATATGTTCTTCCGACATATGCAAGAGCAGATGTAGAGTTTGTAAGAGGTGAGAATGCAACACTTTTTGATGCAGATGGAAAAAAATATATAGACTTTACTTCTGGGATTGGTGTAGTATCTGTCGGTCATGCAAACAAAAGAGTTGCCGATGCGCTTTGTGAGCAGGTAAATGCCATTACACATATCTCAAACCTTTACTATATTGCACCACAGGCTAAAGCGGCACAGAAGGTTGTTGAAGCAAGTGGTTATGATATGCAGTGTTTCTTTGGAAACTCTGGTGCTGAGGCAAATGAGGGTGCTATTAAAATAGCACGGAAACATGGTGAGCGTGACGGAGAGATCAAACGTTATAAGATCATTACTCTCAACCACTCTTTTCATGGTCGTACAATTACAACAGTAAAAGCGACGGGACAAGAGTCAATGCATAACTATTTTGGGCCATTTCCTGACGGATTTGTTTATGCTGATGGCATTGATGAAATAGAGTCTCTTTTAGATGATCATACTGCGGGTGTTATGATCGAGCTTATTCAGGGAGAGGGTGGTGTTGAGCCACAAGATAAAGAAAAAGTACAAAAACTTGCAAAACTTTTAAAAGAAAAAGAGATACCGCTCATTGTCGATGAGGTACAAACTGGTGCATACAGAGTTGGAGAGTTTACTGCTTCACAGGCATATGGAATTGAGCCTGAGATTATTACACTTGCAAAAGGTGTTGGCGGTGGTGTGCCGGTTGGAATTGTTATGACAACACTCAAAGAGGTGTTAAGTGCCGGTGATCACGGTTCGACTTTTGGTGGAAACTACCTTTCAGCACGTGCGGTATGTGAGGTTGTTGATATCTTGGATGAGCTTAAAAAGAGCGGTGACTTAGAGATAACTTCTTTGATGTTTAACAATGCTTTAGAGAGTTTTTATAAAAAACATTCTGATCTTTTTACTCAAAAAGTAGGAATTGGTATGATGTGTGGATTGCGTGTCAGAGATGCAGATACCTTAACTAGTATTATTAATAATGCAAGAGATCACGGTGTAATGCTCCTTAAAGCTGGAAGAAATACACTGCGATTTTTACCACCACTTACAATTACTAAAGAGGAAATTGATGAAGGCTTTAAAGCTCTCACTGCTGCTGTTTCTGGGCTCTAGTCTTTTTGCAAATGAGAATAATGTATCGTTAGATGCATATATCTCAAAATATAAACAGAGTGAATTTGAGTATGATTATAAAAAAAATGAGGCAGAGAGTTTAAAACTTCGAGACTCCTGGATCGCTCCAATTAATATAAACTACTCTTTTTCCCGTTCAAAGCCTTATTCGACCGAACAGCAAAATGAGAGTGCTGCAATTAAGATAGATCAGCCAATTTTTCAAAGTGGTGGAATTTATTATGGAATTAAGTTCGCAAAAGCGAGCAGGCTTTATTCTGATTACACTATTGATGTCGCAAAGCGTAAGATGATTAAAGATGCAGTAATGCTTTTAATGCAGATTAAACAGACAGAGCTGAAAGAGAAAAAGCAAGAGCTTTTAATTGAAAATTCTAAGATAAATCTCGCTCAAAAACAAGATGAGTATCTTAACGGACAACTCGATTCTGGTTTTTTAGATAATGCCATTATTCAAAAAAATGTAGTAATTCAGACACTTTATGATATCCAAACGGCAAAAGAGAAGCTTATAACACAGTTTCATACTCTGAGTGATTTGGATTACAAAAAGGCCCAAATTCCACATTTGGAGTATTTAACACCGCAAGAGTTTATAAAGCATAATATTGTTTTAAAACAAAGAGAAGCGGAAATAAAAAAAAGCAGATACGCAAAAGAGATTAGAATTGCAAAATATCTTCCAAGTGTTAAGCTGACAGCGGGGTATAATTGGAGTAAAAGCAGTGGACAGCAAATGTATGCAAATAGTCAACTCTTCGATAACTCAAATGAACTTCATTATTATGATTATGGGTTTCGTGTAAAAGTACCTTTGGATATTAATACGTTTCAAGATATAGAATCTGCTAAAGTTGATTATTTAAAATCCAAAGTAGTCAAAAAAGACAAACAAAGAGAACTGCAGGCACTTTTTAAACAGGTTATGCATAATATAGAAAATTTTAATAAAAAAATTGCACTTTCAAATGATAATAAAAAACTCTATGAGAAGCTTTTGCGTGACACACAAGAGCTCTATGTAGCTGGATATAAAACAGAGTATGATTTAGATACACTAAAAAACTCTTTAGAGATACAAAATATAAATACAAAAATATATGCCATAGATAAACAGTTAGAGTTATTAAACCTTTATGAGATGTATGTAAATAGTGGAGAGTAGATGAAATTTAGCAAATATATGACAGAGTGGCTTTATGGTGAAGATGGTTACTATGCGACTTATAAAAACATCGGTAAAGAGGGTGATTTTTATACAGCTGTAAGTACAAGTAAATTTTTTGGCGGAACTATAGCCAAGCATATTATTGCTTTGGTGGATGAGGGTTTTTTAGCTAGTGATGCAACGATCTGTGAGATTGGTGCGCATCATGGTTATTTTTTAGCAGATGTATGTGAGTTTATCTATACGCTTCGACCTGAACTCTTACGCTCATTTAACTTTGTGATAATTGAGCGTTTTGATGATCTGCAAAAACAGCAGCGTGAATACTTTGCAGAGAGTTTTGGTGATGTTGTTAAGATTACGCATTACAAATCACTTTCACAGATGCATGTCATAAATGCATTTTTTATAGCAAATGAGATCTTTGATGCATTTCCTTGTGAGCTCTACTTTAAAGGAAAAACTGCACGAGTAGAGGATCACAATGTAGAGTTTGACCTTGATGATGCATGGGTAGAGCAAAAGGCTAAAAAATACCATAAAGACAGAGGTGAGATAGCTGTCGGGTATGAAGCATTTGCAAAAGAGATGGCAGGAGCAGCTGAGAAGTTTGAGTTTATGAGTTTTGATTATGGTGAGATGCAGGCACGACCTGATTTTTCTCTGCGTATCTATACAAAGCATAAAGTATTGCCTTTTTTTCTGCCTGAAGATGATGAAGACTATATTCCAAGATCAGAGCTTTATAAAAAGAGCGATATTACTTATGATGTAACGTTTGAGCATGTAAAAGATGCCTATGAAGAAGCAGGTGTAGAGTTTATAGAGTTTAAAGCTCAGATGGTAGCCCTTGTTGATATGGGACTTTTAGAGCTTTTAGAGATGCTGCAAAAAAATGCAGATGAGAAGATTTACAAGCAAGAGCTTGAAAAAGCAAAAATTTTAATTTTACCCAACTTTTTAGGAGAGCGCTTTAAAATGATTCGTTTTAGAAAAGAGTAAGGATATGTCTTTTTATATCCTTTAAAAAGTTGCTTCTAAGCGAAATCCAAAAACAGTTAAAAAATTATCTTGAGGATTGAGTGCAGGGTTAAGTATAAGTTGTATACTTGGTGTAAATTGTATATGTTTGTTGGCTTGGTAGCGGTAAAATATTTCTGAAGTATATTGCTCTTTTGGATCTTTGCCATAGAGCTCTTCATTTGGTTTTCCCCAGTTAAGACCAATGCCATAAATATCTTTTGGCATAAAACCAAAATGACTTAAACCACTGCTAAGGGATTTTGTGAGAATTGATCCTCCATCTTTTGCATAGCCCCCTCGTAAAAAGGTAAACCACTCTTTATTAATAGTATGTGTCAGTGAAAAACTTACACCATATCCCTCGGAACTATCTACACTTTGGCGAGCATCGATTTGCCATAATGTGATATGAAAGTTGTCAAAAAATAGTTGTTCTTTTGCTGTTGTAAGACCAACTTCTAATGTTTTAAGTGTTTCAAAATCATTAAAAAATGTATCAAAACCCTTCCATGCTTGTGTTGGATTAGCATTTGCATCTACTATACTACCAACAATATAAGTTGTATCATTCATCCAGTATGCAGCCATAGCACCTAGCCCTCCATCAGGCATACCTGCAATAGTAGCTGACCCTGTAGCAAAAACAAGATTCCCAAAAGCATTCCATGGACTAATAAGTAAGTAGATATCAAGGTATTCTGTAGAGTCTAAAAATCCACTGTATGTGGTCAGACGACCATCTAGGTAGTTCTGTTTCCAATAGAGTACAGTTAGGCGATTACCTTGATCTGTATATGTTGATTGGAGTAATCCTGCATAACCGATATCTGTTGCAAAATCAAAAGGAGAAACATCACTAAATTTATGACGATTTTCTACTTTAAAAACTATAGAACTTTTGTTATTTGTATTTGGATTGAGTAGTTGCCACTCTCCAAAGATACGAAAAACTCCCCCTACCGAGTTCTGATCACCTAAGGAGTCATTAGTTCCAAAATAGACAAGATGATAATCACCACCAAGTTCAAGCATATACTTTTTTTTAAGATTATTTTTAAATTTTTCATAAGAAAAAATATTTGTTTTAGAGGATTTGTTTTGTTTAGTTTCTTGTTTTTTTAATAAGCCACTCACTGAATCAGGAGAGATATAGTAATTTTCATAATATATCTCCTGAGCGTTTAATAATAAAGAGCAAAGAAGGGTCGTTATAACTATATGTTTGAGTTTCATTATTGAATCATATTTTTATATATTTTTCCATCTTTCATGATAAGTGTTATATTCTCTTTTGGATTTGCTAAAATAGTTACATCTTCTAAAGGATTGCCTTTAACAAGAATAATATCAGCATATGCTCCTTCTTTTATTAGACCAAGTTCTCCCTCTTTATATGGGTGACGTTTACCACTTAGTCCAAGCAGTTCTGCATTGAGCCCCGTAACTTGATGGAGTATCTCATAGTTTGTAAAATACTTTGCACGTGCGTTAAACTCGTCAGACTGTGTTGCTTGAAGCTCAAGTGAACCAAAGGTATCTGTTCCCCATGCAAGTTTTAGACCATATTTTTTAGCCAAAGCATAAGTTCTTTGTGCACCTTTTTTTGCTTCATTAAACTTTGGTTCCATTGGTGTACCACTAATTCCTAGATCTTTAGCCTCTTTAGAGTAAGAGATACATTGTGTTGAGAGCCATATATTTTTATTTTTCATGAGTTTTAATGTTTCTGGTTTGACAAGCAGACCATGTTCTATTGATCTAACACCTGCTTTAATGGCATTTTTTACTGCATTGTCAGAGTATGCATGAACCATTACATAGGTTCCCCAATGATCAGCTTCTGTAACGATTGCCTTTAGCTCTTCATAGGTGTATTCTGTTGCATCAAGTGGATCATGTGCTCCTGTGATACTCCCACTTGCCATTACTTTAAGTTGTGATGCACCAGAACGTAATACTTCACGTGCTGCTTTTTGTACTTCTGGAACACCATCAGCAATCTTTACCCATCCATAGATCTCTGCTTTATCAGCAATACCTGTAAAGTGTGGAGAGAGATAACTCATAGCAGTATTAAAATCTCCATGTCCTGCTGTTTGCGAAATAAAAGCATTTGAAGGTAAAATTCTAGGGCCAGGAACAACTCCAGAGTCAATTGCACGTTTTAGGCCTTCTACTGGTCCTCCGGCATCTCGAACAGTAGTAAATCCACGCAGTAACATTCTCTTTGCTGCTTCTGTTGCTAAAGCACCAATATACATCTGATCATCTCTGTAAATAGCAGTTTCAAAGTCATCAACGACCATTAGGTGTGTATGTGCATCAATAAGTCCAGGCATTAAAATCATCTTATGTGCATTGATAACTTTTGTGTCTGTATCAATGGGAATTTTATTTGAGATTTTTACAATTTTATTTCCTATAATAAGTACTTTTTTATTTTTCAAGAGATGTTCTGTTTTCCCATCAAATATGTTGACATTAGTAAATAAGATTTTTGATTCACTTTGGATTGCAGATAGAGATGTCGTAAAAAAAATAGATAGAAAAAGATAGAAAAATATTTTACTCATAAAGTTTCCTTAAATTAGAATAGTAATGAATATTATATCTTATGTGAACTTAAATAATTTTTTTTATTATTTTTTATTGAAAATATGAAGATGCTATATTTATTTTGTTTGATAGAGAGGCTTATAGGCCCTCTATCATTTTTATCAACTCTTCTGGACGATTAGAGTTTTTAATTGCGTTTTCTTTTGTTATGACATTTTTTTGTAAAAATTCAACAAGTTGTTGTGTTTGGGTAGTCATGTTGGTCTCTTGTTGATTTAGTTGCATTTGTGAATAAATTTGATGTACTTTATCTTCGCGAATCTGATTTTGAATTGCTGGATTTGTGATAAGTATCTCATGTGTAGCGACTTTACCTCCCCCTATACGAGGAATAAGTGTTTGTGAAATAACAGCTACAAGTGATGAAGCAAGCTGTGCTCTGATTTGTGATTGTTGTTCTCCGCTAAATACATCAATGATACGGTTAATTGTGCTTGGTGCAGAGTTTGTATGGAGTGTTCCAAATACAAGGTGACCAGTTTCTGCTGCAGTGAGTGCCGCACCAATTGTTTCAGCATCACGCATCTCCCCAATAAGAATAATGTCAGGATCTTGACGAAGTGAATATTTCAGTGCTGTTGCAAAAGAGTTTGTATTGCTTCCGACATCACGTTGTGAAAAGAGTGATTTTATATTTTTATGAACAAACTCGACCGGATCCTCAATTGTAATAATATGACGACGTTCTGTTAGATTTATCTCATGAAGCATTGACGCAAGGGTAGTAGATTTTCCTGAACCTGTCGGTCCTGTAACCAAGATAAGCCCTTTTTCTCTTTTTACCAACTCTTTAAAGACGGGAGGATTTCCATACTCTTCAAGTGTTGGAACATCAATAGGTATCATACGGAACGCACAACCTATTCCATAAATAGTACGATAGTAGTTTGCACGAAAACGTCCAATATCTTTGAGCTCAAATGAGAAGTCAAGTTCATTATACTCTTCAAAGATTTTTTTCTGTTTCTCTTCGATTAAAGAGTAAGCCATCTCTTCAATATCACTTGCAGTTAAAACAGGCAGATTTAGTGCCCGTAACTCTTTATCTATTCTTATTTGAGGTTCACTGCCTACGACTAGGTGTAAATCTGAAGATTTGAATGCCAAAACACTCTTTAGCAGTTTTTTTATATCTAATCGTTGTGCTTGTACACCTTCTGGTGCAGTAGTTGTTTCACTCACGTTTTGCTCCTGTTATTGAAATTTCTCTTTATAGAGTTCTTCTTTAAAACCGACTAACAGTTCATTACCAAACTCAACGACCGGTCTTTTAATCAAAAGATACTCTTTACAGAGCCACTCTACTTGATCTTTTTCATCAAGATTTAACTCTTTTAATTTGAGGTTTCTATATGTGGTACTTCGTGCATTAAAAAGGGTTTTTATATCTGTTTTTTTTAGCCACTCATGGATTTTGTCACATGATGGAGCTTCAATTTTAAAATCATGCAGTTCATATGCTATATTATTTTCTTTAAAAAATTTGAGTGCTTTTTTAACACTGTCACAATTTTTTATGCCATATATATGAATCATTAAATATTACTCTATAATTTTTGGAACTATAAAAAAGTCATCTGCACTTTTAGGTGCATGTTTGAGGATATCTTCATGAATTTGAGGATTTGAATCAGGGATATCTTCTCGAAGCGGTGTTGAAGCATTGTTCATTGTAAACGTTGCATCTACACTATCTGTCTCAAGTTCGCTAAGGTTGTCTACAAAACCGATAATTTCAGAAAGTTGTTCAATAATCTCTTGGCGTTTTTCATCATTTACTTTTAAATATGATAATTTTTCCAGTCTGCTTAAGAGTGCATCATCTACTTGCATATTTTATCCTGCTATATAATTTATTTTAGTGATTTTAACATAGAAAGCTTATTTATTTGATGAAACTTTAACAAACTATGCGATAATATTAGGAAATTTTAAAAATATATAGAATAAGGGAAAAATTTTGAGTTTAAAAGAAAATTTAGATATGGTAAGAGATGAACTGAATTCTGAAGAGAAGTTCTTTGAAAAAGCTGTTGTAACTGAGCGATTTGTAAAAAAATATAAAAAACCTCTTATAGGTGCTGTTGTTGCAGTAGTTTTAGTTGTTGTTGCCAATCTTGGATATGAAGCAAGCGAACAAAACAGAATTGAATCAGCAAATAAGACTTTATCAATATTGCAAAAAAATCCTGCAGATACAGTAGCACTTACAAAACTGGAATCACTTTCACCGGCACTGCATGATGTATGGCTCTATTCTCAGGCAATTTCAAATCAAAGTATAGAAGAACTTGAAAAACTCAAAAATACAAAGACTTTAATTATCAATGATGTTGTCAGCTATGAAACAGCAGAACTTAAAAGTAACAAAGTAGATCTTGATGCTTATTCGAAAAAGCAAAATGCAATTTATAAAGATCTTGCTGTTGTTATGAATGCAGTACTTTTAATGAATGAAGGTAAGATAGATGATGCACATCAAAAGCTTGCAATGATCGGTGAAAACTCTTCTTTGGCACCTGTAGTAAAAACACTTATGCATTATGGGGTAAAATAGATTTTGAAAAAATATATAGTCTTTGTAACTCTTTGGGCATTGTTCTTTAGTGCATGTAGTACAAAAGAGGTTTATGAGCCAAAAAAACTTTCTGCTGATTGGGAAAAAACTGCTTCAATGGGTGAGAGTATAATAGATACTTCACAAAACGTTGCTCTTTTGGAAGATAGAAAAGTGCTTTCTCAAAACGGAGAATTAAATGTTAGTATTCCTGAAAACCAAAGGGTGATCTCACTGAGTGATGAAAAGATTTTAAGTGCTTCAATAGATGGCAATTTAACAATAACATCTATAGAAGATGGAGAATATGAAACTTTTGCTCTTAAAAAAACGATTGCAGGGGCGAGTGTTCATGATGATATTTTAGCAATTCTCTTTGCCAATGATGATATAGCACTCTACAGTACATTAACAAAAGAGCTGCTTTTTAAAGAACAGGGTGGAAAAGTAGTTGCTAATGATTCTCGAATTGTAAATCCTTTTTTCCTTAATGATTTAGTGATTTTTCCTACACTTGACGGAAAAATAATTATTGTTAATACACAACTTAAGAAGAGACTTCGTACTGTTATTGTCTCATCAGATGATTATTTTAACAATGTGATCTATTTTAATATTGCAGATAATAAAATTTTGGCAGCAACATCATATAAACTCCTTGCAATGGCACAAAAAGAGTTACGACACAAATATGAGATTCGAAATATTCTTTTTGATAACAAATTAGTGTATATAACAACAAAGCAGGGTGAAGTTATTGCTTTAACACCTGAACTTCAAGTTGATTCAAAAGTGAAGTTTCCGTTTGCTCATTTTCTTGGTATGATATCTCATAACGGTAAGCTTTATATCTTAGAAAAAGAGGGCTATATGATTGTTGTTGACAAAAAGACATTTGCATACACTGTTCATGAAGTCGATATAGATGATGGCTTTGTATTTGTTGGTAAAAATGTTTTTTATGTTGATGATGAGAAAATCTTCGTAGAATAATGTCAAATGAGTTAGAGGCTTTTATAGAGTATATTACTGTTACAAAAGCTCTTTCGAAAAAAAGTATAGATGCTTATAGAGGGGATCTGCTTTTTTTTGAAGAAAAACTGAAAAAACCTCTTATAGAGTTTGATACTCTGCAACTGCTTAGTGTATTGGAAGTATATGAAAACAAGCGAACGCTAAACCGTAAACTTTCATCAATAAATGCTTTTTTTGATTTTTGTTACAAGTCACAATTTAAAAATGAAAAAACAAAGCTTCGACTCTCTAAAATTCCAAAACTACTTCCAAAATTTCTCTCTTATGAAGCTATACAAAAGGGTTTGACACTTATTGATACAACAACATGGATTGGTTTACGAGATTATGCCTTGATACTCTTTTTGTATGCAAGCGGGGCACGGATCAGTGAAGCACTTGAACTTTCACGAAATGATATAGAGGGCGAGTGGTTGCATATACGCCATGCAAAAGGTGAAAAAGAGCGCATAGTACCTTTGGCTAAAGTCTCTTTAAAGGCTATTGAACTTTATATGCAAGAGAGCCCTTATGAGAAAGAATATCTCTGGTGTAACTATAAAGGTGGCAAACTAAGTCGTATATCTGCTTATAAAATTACACAAAAATATTTAGGAGTATCTCCCCATATTCTCCGTCACTCTTATGCTACTTCTTTGATTACAGGAGGGGCAGATCTGCGTGTTGTTCAAGAACTTCTTGGGCATGCTTCTTTACTTACAACACAGATCTATACACATATTCAAAAAGAGGATCTTAAAAATACGCTTACTGTATACCATCCAATATCCAAGGAGTCTTTATGAAAGATAATAAAATATTTTCCAAACCATTTTTAGATTCTCTCTTCTTTACACAGAACAAATGGCATCAGCATGGAGTATTGCTGCATACTTTACGTGTTGTTTACTATACCCTCAAGCATGGTGACTTTAAAATGTTGGCTGCTGCACTGCTGCATGATATTGGAAAACCTTTTGTGGCTTTTAAAAAAGATGAAGAGGATTTTGAATTTAATGAATGGAGTTTTACTGATCATGAAGAGATGAGTTATCAGATTATTAAAAAGTGGCCTTTTATCAGCGACTATACAAAAAATCTGGTACGATACCATTATCTTATTCGTGATCTGAAAAAATCAAAAAAAGAGGATTTGCAAAGATATGCGCAAAAAAAACCTCTTTGGGATAGTTTGGATGATGATCTTAAAGAAGATTTACATCGATTTTTAAAATATGATGACCTTGGTAAAGGGAAAAAGAGAAGAGATTAACTCAAAAGGAGTATAATAAAAATATGAAAAAAATTGCACCAGTTTTAATAATAGTCGTAATCGTCGGTATCATTGTAGCCTTATTTCTCTCACTGGGAAAGGCACAGAAAATGGTTGTTATAAAAGAGGGAAACCTTCAAAAAGTGCCTTTAAAGATGGAGCTTAATAAGTGTCAAGACAGTTTTTGCGGGATGGTAATTACTGATCTTACTTATGCTTCACAGGTTGTAGGTCCAGATGGAAAAACATGGTTTTTTCATGATCATGGTGATTTTGTAGAGTGGTTAAAAGATAAGCCTTTTGAAAAAGATGCGGTTATCTGGGTGAGAAGTCGTGATAGTGATCGATGGATCGATGGACGCAAAGCATTTTATACGATCAATGAACTTACACCGATGGGATATGGGTTTGGGGCCTATGAGAAAAAAGGCAAAGGAATGATAGACTTTGAGACTATGCGTCTTAAAGTTTTACGTGGTGAGACTATGAAGGATCCAAAAATAAGAAAACAGCTGTTAGGTAAGTAATGGATACAGTAAATCTTCTTACAATTATTTCCATTGCTTTTTTAGGCTCTTTTGGTCACTGTATCGGAATGTGTGGTGGTATTGTGCTTGCATACTCTACCATCAAAATTGAGCCGGCAAGCTCAAAAGTCTCAAAAACAGTGGCCCATCTGCTTTATAATTTTGGAAGGGTTCTTACCTATACACTTTTGGGTGCTATTTTTGGTGCAATAGGAGGTGTGGCAACATTCTCAAACACTGCAAATGGTACATTCTTAATTATTGCAGGGATTGTAATGATCTTAGCAGGTCTCTCTTTGATGGGGAAAGTTAAATTTTTAACAATTATAGAACACTCCATTTCCTCTTCAAGTTTTTATAAAAAATCATTTCAAAAGATACTGCACTCTAAATCCAATGTCAGTTTTTTTGTTTTGGGAATGTTAAATGGACTGCTTCCGTGTGGATTTGTCTACTTTTTTGCAATTACTGCAGCAAGTACGGCGAGTCCTCTTTATGGAGCGATTGTAATGTTTGTTTTTGGCATAAGTACAATTCCTGCAATGTTCTCTCTTGGATTTTTATCTTCTTTGGCAAGTGCAACAAGCTTTCGAAATATGATGATGAGCCTCTCTTCGGTTGCAGTTATTTTATATGGTCTTTTTACCCTTTATAATGGCTATGACTATCTTACAAATCCTTTACGTACTATTTTGCAGTGTCATTAAGAAGAGCATTTCTATACCTTATGTTATAATAAATAAAAAAATAGAAGGCTAAAATGATGAAAAGCTCCATTGTTCAGAGCGTTAAATCTTTACCACCTCTTTCAAAAACAATTGCTGATATAAATAGAGTTTATGCTGATGAAGAAGCCGGTGTCATGGAATTGGCAAAAGTCATTGAACATGATCCTATGATAGTAGCAAATCTTTTAAAAGCTGCAAATTCTCCTTTGTATGGTTTTGGAAAAGAGATTAAAAATGTTGCACAGGCTGTGAGCCTTTTTGGAATGAGTATGACAAGAAATATTGCTCTTGGAAATGCGATTCGAAAACTTTTAAATGTAGATATGCAACCGTATGGAGTAACAAGTGAACAGTTTACTCAAATATCTTCGATGGAAGCTACTTTAATCAACCAATGGTACAAGAAGATAGATAAGCAAAAAGCTGAAACACTGTATCTTGCTGCATTTTTACAAGAGAGTGGAAAAATCTTGATAGCAAGTGATGTTATTAAAGAAGATGAAGATATCAGTTTTAAATCTGAAATTGAGATGACCAACAATATAGCAGAGGTTGAAAAATCCTATGTGGGTGTTACAAGTGCTGAGGTGACAGCTCTTATCTTTGAGCATTGGAAATTTGATAAAGAGTTTGTTGAAATGATTCGTTATTCGGATAATCCAAATAGTGCTCCACAAGAGATTAAAGAGTTCTCAACAGCATTACATATTGTTAAGACCGCACTACCGATAAATAAACCGTTTAATGAACATGCTATAAATTTTGCTTTGAGAAAAGCCAGAGACGCTGGATATGATTATGAACTTTTGGAAGATATTATAGATGATATGCTTGATATTATGGAGGCCTCATAAATGAGTAAAACTGTTACTGTTATAGATACATTTGGATTTTTCTTTCGTAGTTTCTATGCACTGCCACAACATCTTAAAAACAAAGAGGGGTTTCCAACAGGTCTGCTTACCGGATTTACAAACTTTATTTCAACACTGCAAAAAGAGCATGACAGTGATTATATTATCTTTGCAGTAGATTCTAAAGGCGATACGTTTAGAAACGAGATCGATGAAAACTATAAGGCAAATCGTCAAGCTCCGCCGCCAGAGCTTACACAACAGCTCCCCGTTGCTATTGAGTGGATCAATAAAATGGGTTATAAGACACTCGGTGAGAGTGGTTATGAAGCCGATGATATCATTGCAACAGTCGTAAAGTGTGCCAAAGAAAAAGGGTATAAGGTACGTATTGTTTCACATGATAAGGACCTCTGTCAACTTATAGATGATAATAATGTGGTCTTGGTGGATGCCATTAAGAAGAAGTATGTCAATGAAGAGGCATGTTATCTTAAATACGGTGTAACGCCAAAGCAGTTTATTGATTATCAGTCGATTTTGGGAGACAGTGCAGATAATGTTCCTGGTGTCAAAGGAATTGGTAAAGTAGGGGCTGAAAAACTGCTCAAAGAGTATGGTGATCTCGATACGATCTATGAGAATATTGATGCTATTAAAGGGGCTATGCAAAAAAAACTGATCGCTTCAAAAGATGCAGCCTATATGTCAAAAGAGTTGGTGACTCTGCATCCTGATGTTTTTGACTGCAGTGAGTTTGACTTTGAAAAGTATAAAATGGATATAGAAAATCCTTTTTTAAATATCTATGATGAGCTTGTCAAGTATGAACAAAATGCTATTTTACGAACACTGCATGCCAAAAATATGGTGAGTGATGAGAAAAAAGAGGCAGCTGCTAAAAAAGTAGAGACAAAAACGCAAGAAGAGTCACAAAAGATGCTTTTTGATGCAAAACTTCTTCTTGATGCCAAAGAGCTTTTTAGTGTAATTGACAAGATTGATAAAGATGCTATAGTGGCTTTTGATACAGAGACAACGGGGCTTGATTATGAAAAAGATCATCTTGTCGGTTTTAGTTTTTGTTTTGATGAGAAAGAGGCTTACTATGTTCCTTTTGCACATTCGTATCTTGGTGTAGCTGAGCAGATAGACAAAAAAGATATCAAAAAAGCAATAGCAAAACTTTTTGAGCATAAGATAGTAGGGCATAACATTAAGTTTGATCTGCACTTTGTAATACGCTTTTTAGCAGTAGAGAGCCTGCCAATCGAGTCAGACAGTATGATACTTGCCTGGCTTATAAACCCAGAGAGTGCGCTCTCACTTGACAATCTTGCAAAAGCACTTCTTGGTCATGAGATGATAGCCTTTAAAGATACTGTCAAAAAAGGTGAGAATTTTGCCTCTGTCGAGCTTGAAGATGCAAGCAGATATGCTGCTGAAGATGCTCTTGTTACACTCAAACTCTACAGACTCTTTTTAGAGAAGCTCAAACTGCAAAATGCCGATCATCTGATCGATGAGGCACGAGATGTTGAGATCCCTTTTATAGAGACACTTTTGGCTATGGAGAAAAGAGGTATAGAGCTTGATGTCAATTTTATGGAAGATTTTTTGGCTGAGGTAAAAGCAACGCTGGAAGATTTGACAAAAAGTATCTATGAACTTGCGGGAACAGAGTTTAATATAAA
>Ga0256837_1001163_pt1 | contig 18695 bp, 18 predicted proteins | sample 4562384metaG_FD_185976 | JGI IMG/M metagenome (GOLD analysis project Ga0256837, IMG submission 185976) | Hydrothermal vent microbial communities from Guaymas Basin, Mexico - 4561-384 | ecosystem: Environmental > Aquatic > Marine > Hydrothermal vents | place: Mexico: Guaymas Basin | collected...
TAAGAGACTTATTGACAAAATCAGCTTCACATCCCCATGGCATCAAAGTACGCCTCTTTAGTGGAGAAGTTGGACGAGTTAAAGAGATATATTAAGTAATGGTACTTTTTTTGCTTAATAAAAAATATATATAATTAAGGAACTCTATGGCTGAAACATCAGAAGAAATAATTATTATTGAAGACAGTGATGCTGCCCTCTATGATGATGATTCTGATAAATCGACTGCCTATATTCAAGAAGAAGAGAGAAAAAGAAAAAAAATAATTCTTTTTGGTGGAATAGCACTCATTATAGTACTTCTTATTGCTGTTACAGTTGTTTTACTTGCTTTTAAATCTTCAAAAGAACACACTGCAGTACCTATAGATTTTCTTGATCAAAAAATACAAGAGAGTAAAAAAAAGCCTCAAATCACATCAAGTAAATTAGAAAATATGATTGTAAAAGCCAACTATCTCTATGCCAGCGGTTCAAAAGAAAAAGCACTTTCCCTTTTTGAACAAATAGCTTCATACAGTGAGGCGATTTCTGATTATAATCTTGGTGTTGCCGAACTTAAAGATAAACAGTATAAAAAAGCACTTCAGACTTTTCAAAAAGCTATTGCCAATGATGAAAAACGTTGTGTAAGTGCTATAAATGCTGCAGTATGTTCACTTTATCTCAAAGATTATAAAAACTTTAAATATTATCTAGATCTAGCATATGCTTATCTACCCTATGAAGTAAACTCACCCCTTTACTCTTACTATTATACCCTTATAAGTTACTATAACAGAAACTATCTTAACGCACTCAATTCTCTTAAAAACACAACATCAAAAGAGTATAAAACAGTTCAAAACCATCTAAGTGCAAAAATCAATGCCCTCTATAACAATAATTATGATGCGATAGATGCTTTAGAAAAAAATTATGATGAATCTCAAGATGAATTCAGCAAAGCACTTTTGTATGCACGCATCGGTGATTTTTCTCTTGCATCTTCTCACCTTGAAAATGTAATTGCAAAACAACAGCAACCTGTACGAGCACCTTTAGCTCTTGGTCTTATTCATTTAAAAGCGGGGCATATTGCAAAAGCAAGTAAAGAGATTCAAGCAGTAACAGAGAAATATCCAGATCTTGTATATAACTATTATCCTATAAAAGTTAAACTGAAAGCATCTCTTTTTGATCCACAAAAAGCACAAGAACATTACAGAAAAAATATCCTGAATAAAAAAGATATTATTTATCAAAAAATATTTTATTTTTCACCCTACAAAATTTTTAATGCAAACCAAACTATTAGTTACATTCGTAAAGGAAATGCAAATATCTATATTGATAATGTAGAGAGTGCAAAAGAGTATCTTAAAAAAAGTTCTTCCTCATCATCGGTAAATATTGGTATCGTTAAAGCAATTAAAAAAGCTCTCTCTTTTAGAATTAGAGAAGCGAATGAAAAATTACAAAAACTAATAAAAATTCAACCAAAACATTCAATTTTACAATATAATCTTGCACTAACATATGCACAGATGGGAAATCTACAAAAAGCACATGAACACTTTTTGCGTTCATACTATCTTGATGCAAAAAATTATCTCTCAGGTATCTATGCAGTTATGACTGCACAACTTATTAATAAGCCCTTTAGAAAACTCAAGTCTATCCTTAAAGACTCTATATCATTAGAAGAAAGTAACGAGGAGATAGAGCTCTACAAAACACTTCTTTATATATCTGACAATGATTATATTGCAGCGGCAGAATGGCTGGATAAAGAGTATAAACAGCGTCCTCTGTATCTGATACTCAAGATCCTTATTGCTACAAAACTTCATAAAAAAGATACAGCAAAAGAAGCAGCAACAAAACTATTGACAATGCAAGAAAATGATATTTTACCAAATATAATTTATATGGATACTCATTTTACAAAATTTAAAATCCCAAAATATGCCGAATCTGTTTCAAAATATTTAAAAAATCATAAATTTCATTATAATGACTTATATTATGGCCCTTATATTACACGTTATCTTTATATTCAAGAAAACCTTATCAGTGGTAGGCTCTATTATTTACGAGAACAATTACGCAATGTTCTTGAAACAACGCATGAAGATACACGAGATATTGAAAGTGCTTTGGCTTTAGTATCACTTTATGATAAACAGTTTGAAGAATCATATACACTTTACAATCATCTCATTGATGAATTAAAAGTAAGAGATGCACATACTCTTTATTTAGGAGCAGTAGCGTCAACTGCAGCAAAACATCATGAAAATGCCATAGCACTTTTAGAGCTTGCAAAAATGAAAAATGGGAATTTTTATGAAAGCAGATATGCCTTGGCACTTTTATATATGGAGATTAACAACAATAACGGAGCCGTTATTCAACTCTCACGAATACAAAATGATAAATTCCAATCACAATATTTTGAATTTGAAATTGATACGGATAAGTTGCTTTTTCAAAAGCAACATCCGGAGAAATAAGTAAGATTAATTTGCAGTTGCTAAAAGTGTCTCTGAAGCAGTCAATTTTTGACCTAATGCAACACAAAGGTTCAATTCTTTTGGAAGATAAACAGTAGTAATTCCATTAAGTGCAACACCATAACGCGCACCTGCTACAACTTTTTGCTTCATAACAAGATCAATATCAAGTGATGCAAAACTCTGTTTTAACCTATGCACTATTTTTACTTTGTATTTGCCTTCTTCATCTTTCAAAACAATCTCAGCATACTCATTTAAAAGAGAAAAAAGTTGAGATTTTTTAGACAAACGACTTCCTCGCACGCTCTGAATACTCTCAAGTTCTGCATTCATTGGAACACGCAAAACAGGAACATTCAGATAAGAGGATTCTATCTCTATTTTATAAGTATAGCTATCATCTTCTATCTCTTCTATAGTACATATATGACCATCTATCGGAGAGAGAATAATGCTATTTTCATGAGAAGCAAGATATTCTCTTTCAGGGTTTCGAAAGAGAAAAAGAAACAAAAGAATTGTTACAAATGAAATAGAAGCGAAAAACTCAAAATCAATAAGAGAAAAGAGTATAAACAACAGTAATGCATATCCAATATACTTCCATCCACTCTTTGCAATAATAAAAAGATTACTCTTCATAAAAGCTACTCTTTCTCTTGGGAAGTTTTATTCATTGTTGCATCTTCTTTTAACTCATCGGCAATAGTTTCAGTATCTTGAACTATTTTGGACTCCAGTCCATTCTCTTTTTCAAAGTTAAGAATAATCTCACGAACCTCATCACCTGTAATATTTTCTTTTTTATACAGCAGTGCTACCATGCCTTCTATCGCATCTTTATACTCTTCAAGGCGATTTACTACAACTTTATAACGCTCATCAAGCGAAGTTTTAATAAACTCATCCATCTCCTGAGCCATTTTTTCACTATACTCTCTAGAAGATCCCATCACACCTCCGCCTAAGAATGACTGACGAGATTTTTCAAGAACCATAAGACCTGCAATATCACTCATACCATAGGTCTGAACCATTGATTTTATAATGTCAGTTGCACGCTCTAAATCATTTCCTGCACCTGTTGAAATCTCACCAATAAAGACTTGTTCAGCAGCACGTCCACCAAGAAGTACATCAACCTCAGCCCAAAGTTCATGCTTTTGCATCATAAACTTATCTTCTTCTGGTTTATTAAGCGTATAACCAAGTGCAGCAAGACCACGAGGGACAATAGAAACTTTAGAAACTTTTTTAGCTCCTTCAGTTGTCTCAGCAAGCAATGCATGCCCACTCTCATGATATGCAACAATCTTCTTCTCTTTTGGATTAATACGACGGGATTTTTTAGCAAGTCCGGCAAGTGCACGCTCAACTGCTTCAAAGATATCTTGTTGCTTAACAGTTTTTTGACTTTTTCTACCAGCAAGAAGTGCTGCTTCATTGACAATATTTGCAAGATCAGCACCAGCAAGCCCTGCAGTCAGACGAGCTATCTCTTCAACATCTACGTCATCATCCATCTTCACATTTTTCATATGAACTTTCAAGATTTTTACACGCCCTTCAAAGTCTGGTTTATCAACAAGAACCTGTCTGTCAAAACGCCCCGGTCGCAATAGTGCCGCATCTAAGATCTCTGGTCTGTTTGTTGCAGCCAAAATAATTACCGGTGTATCTGTACCAAAACCATCCATCTCTGCAAGAAGCTGGTTGAGTGTCTGCTCACGCTCATCATTTCCACCCATTTGCGCACCGGCTGCACGACTCTTACCAATAGCATCAATCTCATCGATAAAGATGATAGAAGGTGCATCTTTTTTTGCCTGCTCAAACAGATCTCTTACACGAGCAGCACCCACACCGACAAACATCTCAATAAAACTAGAACCACTTACTGAAAAGAAAGGTACATCTGCCTCACCCGCAACTGCTTTTGCAAGCAGTGTTTTACCAGTACCAGGTGATCCGACAAGAAGCACCCCTTTTGGAATCTTCGCACCGATCTCAACATAACGTCCAGGATATTTCAAAAAGTCAACAATCTCTTGAACTTCCTCTTTTGCCTCTTCTACACCTGCCACATCATCAAACTTTGTTTTTGGTTTTTCAGAACTGATAAGCTTCTTAGAATTTCCCATTCCAAGAAGACCACCACCCATACTTTTTTGCATTCTACCTGCAAAGAACATCCAGATTCCAATAATAATTAAAAATGGAAAAAGCCATCCAAACATCTCTGTAAACCAGTTTGTTTCAGAAAAACCTGTATAGTCAATTTTTTCTTTGTCAAGTAATTTTACAAGATCATTATCACCTGGAATAACACGAGTTGTATATATTTTTGTTCCATCATTGGACATCGCTTTAATATATGTCTGTCCAATTTCTACTTTTTTAACACTTTTATCTTGTACTAAATTTTTAAGTTCCGAATAACTTATCGGTTTTATTCTTGCTGTTGTGCTCATTGTTGATGTGGTACCATTTACCATACCACCTTCACCTACCATTACTTTAAAAAGTAAAATTACAACAACAGAAAAAATCGCAAATGTAATTAAAGGATTTTGATTAAAAAAGTTGTTGTTGTTATTGTTATTATTTTCTTGATTTGCCATTTATCTCTCTTTTTATTTTCGTTTTAAAACAAAAGTAATCCACTCATCCTGAGCAATTTTTTCTACTATTTCACAATCTTTATAATATGCTAAAACTTTTGTCTCATATTTATCTAAAATACCTGAAAGTATTAAAATACCATTATTTTCTAATGCACTTTTTAGTTCATTTGCAATAAATGTAAGAACATCTGCAACAATATTTGCTACTACTATCTTATACTTTTTATCTGTAAAGGAAGCAGAACCTTCCCAAATATTGTTAAATGTTAAACCATTTAAAGTAGCATTTGCTTGAGCATTTTCCACTGAGATAGGATCTGTATCACATGCATCTACTACAGCACCAAGTTTCATTGCTCCTATACCGAGAATTCCACTTCCACAGCCAACATCCAAAACCCTATCACCCGCCTTGACATATTTTGAAATTGCCAACAAAGAAGAAGCTGTTGTCGGATGATGTCCTGTACCAAAAGCAAGTGCAGGATCAATAACAATATTGATAAGTTCACTGCTTGCTTCACTCCATGTCGGATGAATATAAAATTTGCCTATAGAGAGCGGTTCTATACTCTTTTTATAGTTTTCAACCCAATCACTGTTTTGCAGTTTCTCTTGTTTACACTCTAACTCTATTGTTTTACCAAGTGCTTTTTGCAAAGCCTCTCGAAACTGTTCAAGCCCCCATACAATAGTATCGAGTTCATCTTCACTACGAATAATAAAACCATCGTCAGTCTCTTCAAAACCAATAGGAAGTGTATCTGCTAAAAAATCGGAGAAAAGTGCGTGATGGGAAGAAACTTTGACAAGGAGTTGGAAATAATGCTCTTGCATTACTTCGCAACACCCATTACAGCACCGAGCTTTTCTTTCAGTACTTGAGGAGTGAATGGTTTAACAATATAGTTATTTACACCAGCTTTAAGTGCAGTAATAACTTCTGCTTTACCACCTTCAGTCGTTACCATGATGATAGGAGTATCCTTAAAACGCTCATCAGCACGAACTTTTTTCACGAGTTCAAGACCATTCATTTCTGGCATATTCCAGTCAGTAATAAGCATATCAATATCTGGGTTGGCATCCATTTGTGCCCAACCTTCAACACCATCTGCACCTTCTAAGACATCTTTATATCCAAGGCGAGCCAAAGTATTTTTAATAATACGACGCATTGTAGAGCTATCATCAACAACAAGTAATTTCAATTGAAATCCTTTTTATAATATTGGTAAATTTATTTATCTAATAATACCCTATTTTTGTTTGTTTTACTATTAAGCGAGTAATTTAAACATTTTAGGTAAATCAAGTGTTCCCTCATAATAAGCTTTCCCTATTATGACCCCATCTATCTCATTCGTTTCAATGAGTGCTTTAATATCATTTTCATCTTTAACACCACCGCTTGCAATAGTTGCTACTTTACTTGCCCTAGCGATATCTAAAGTAAAATCGACATTTACGCCAGAAAGTGTACCATCACGGCCGACATCTGTGCAAATTATTGCTTCAACACCGGCATTTGCAAATTCACGAGCAAGATTAGTTGCTTTCATAGATGAAACTTCTCCCCACCCTTCAACTGCAACATACCCATCAATCGCATCGATACCTACGGCAATGGGATATTTTGCAGCCATATCTTTAACAAACTGTGGATCTTTTACTGCAATAGATCCCAAAATGATTCTATCAATCCCAATAGCAAGCATCTTCTTGATAGTAGCCTCATCACGAATACCACCACCGAGTTCAAGTTTTACATTACAGTTTTCTCTGATCTTTACAATTTGTTCAAGATTTTTTGGCTCACCTGCGAATGCACCATTGAGATCCACTAAGTGGACCCACTCAGCACCCATCTCTTCAAACTTCTTTACAAGTTCATATGGTTCATTTGAGTAGATCTTTGCACTCTCCATAAGCCCTTTTGTAAGGCGTACCGCTTTTCCGTCTTTTAAATCTATTGCCGGGTATAGTGTCATTTTTATTCCTATAGTTGTATAAAATTTTCTAAAATTTTGAGTCCGTTTTTATGACTCTTTTCAGGATGTGGTTGAATTCCCATAATATTGTTATGTGCTACTGCAGAGGTAAACTTATATCCATAATAGGTCTCTCCTATAATATCCTCTTCTTTGCCACACTCTACATGATAAGTATGTACAAAATAGAGATAATGCATATCATCAAGTCCATTAAACAAAGGATGATTTTTTGTAAACATTCTGTTCCATCCCATATGCGGTACTTTTAGCTTCTCTTCAAACTTTGCTGTATCAAAATGCTTAACATGCCCTTCTATAAGCCCAAGCCCTTTATGCACTCCAAACTCTTCAGAACTTTCAAAAAGCAATTGCATTCCAAGACAAATTCCCAGCATCGGCTTACCACTGGCTGCAAACTCCTTAATCGCATCTACCATCTTCATCTCGTGAAGGTGTTCCATTGCATCTCCAAAAGCACCAACTCCAGGAAGTACAAGTTTATCATACTTCATGAATTTTTTTGGATCATTTTCTACTGCTGTATCCGTTCCAAGTTTGGCAAATGCATTCTGTACAGATGCCAAATTTCCCATATTATAATCAATTATTGCTATCATTATTCATCTATCTTTAATTTTGTAAATTTTATATATATTGCCAAACTTATCAGCAATGCAGCCACTCCAATAACAATATACATTGCATATATCAGTTTATTTGGATCAATTATCGCAAACTTAAATACAAGCATAAGCGCCTCAATAGAAAGAGCGATGATAATACTTCCCAAAAATCGCACCATTGTCTTGTGTGGTCCGGAGATATTATGCTCTTTATGCCGCCCAAGTATCTCCTCTTCTATCAATGTTTTGGCAAGGTCAAAAATGGCCAAGGAGAGTGTTAGAAGAATTGTTGCTTCAAACATATCTTTTATTTTAAACTTGTCAGGTGTTATCTCATATACAAAAAAGCTCTGTAACCCTTTAAAAAAGAGCAACATTGCTACTGCAACAAGAGCAAAAGCAAAAGCACCGTAGGCAATTTTGAAAAATTCACTAAAGAGATGATCCATGGTAGTAGGATGTGCAACTTTAATCGCCTCTTCCAAAGGAACATCAATACATGCTACATATTTCAGTTGCCCATTTTCATTAAAAATAGGTGCTGAAGCAGTAACAGTCAGATCCCCTGTTATAAGAGATGGATAAGGATCCGTAATGGTACATCTCTCTTCTCGTACAGCACGATAATAGTATGCTCGATCTGCCCTAATTTTTCCAATATCATCATCTATCTGCCCATCGTGTGAAAAAGTTGGACTCACCTGCACACCTTTTTCATCAAGGAGATAAACACCTTCACAGTTTTCAAGTTCTGCTTTGATCTTTAAAAGTCGCGGCATTATCATCTCTTGAGTAATAGATGGCAGTCGATTTGGAATATTTTTGGAAAAGAGATAGCAAAAATATGCTCTTGCTTTTGTACGCCCTTCAGAAAATCGTTGAATATCTAATGCAACCATATTTTCATATCCCCTTTATAGTTTTGTTTGAATTATATCAAAGATTGACTATAATGTCATTAATGAACAGAAATATTAAAAAAATTGCTATCGTCAGACTTTCAGCACTTGGAGATATTGTCAACAGTGCTTTTGTTTTACAGTTTATTAAAAAAGAGTATCCAGAGATTGAAATTTCATGGATTGTTGAAGAAGCTTTTGCGACTATCTTAAAAAATGCAAAACATTTAGATCATATTTATACTCTAAATCTTAAAAAATTTAAAAAAGAAAAAAACTTTTTACAACTTCAAAAAGAGTATAAAAAATTAAAATCTATTGCAGATTTTGATATAGTTATTGATATGCAGGGACTTATAAAATCTGCTCTTGTTGCACGAATTCTCGGAAAAAACACCCATGGATTTAATAAACGCTCAACAAGAGAATCATTAGCAGCACTCTTGTACAAAACAACGACAAACATTGCATACCAAGAAAATGTCATTTTGCGTAATGCCCAGCTTGTCGCTGATGCTCTTGATATCTCAATTACACAAAAAATGATAGAAAACAAAGAGCCCGTTTTTAATGTAACAACACATTTTTCACTGCAAAAAAAGAAAAAGAATATTGTTTTTGTTATTGGAGCTTCATGGCCTTCCAAAATATACCCTAAAGAAAAAATTGTAACTATCTGCAATGCTTTGGAAGAAGAAAGCTACATCATTTGGGGAAATCAAAAAGAGTATGAAGATGCACTCTGGATTTGTAAACACTCTGCGTATGCAAAGATGGCACCAAAACTCTCTTTGGATGAACTCGTCTCCTTTATCTCCCATATGGATCTACTCATTGGTAATGATACAGGACCGACACATATGGCTTGGGCACAGAATATCCCCTCTATTACATTACTTGGACCAACAACAACACGTATGATAGGTCAGACTTCAAAAAATGTAGGCATAAAATCAGCTTCACAAGTAGATATTTTGAAAATCAACAAAAATGATTTTTCAATTCAAACAATTAATGAACAGAGTATTATCAATCAAGCAAAGGAACTTTTAAATCATGGGTTATAAACTACTACTTTTATTAGAAAAATTTTTAATGCTTTTACCGCATAAAATCAGAAAATCTTTTTTTACTCTTTTAGCCTATATTGGCTATATCTCATCAAAAAAATATCGCAATATTGCACGCCAAAACCTCAACTTTGCATTTGACAACAGTCTCAGTGATGCCGAGATAAAAGCCATTACAAAGTACAGCTTTAAAAATCTTCTCTATAATTTTTTATACCTCATGGAGATGCGCAATCTCTCAAAAGAAGAAATAGGTAAGAAGATAACAATTGTTAATAAAGAAGCGGTTGATAAAGTTCATGCACAAGGAAGAGGTGTCATCTATGCAACACCGCACTACTGTGCTTGGGAGTTAGGAGCTGCAGGTTTGGTCCTAAAAGTTGAACCCATTGCAGCAGTTTACAAAAAGCTCAAGAACTCTATCTATGAACAATGGCTTTTAGAAGCTCGTGCTCGCTTTGGCAATACAAATCTTGAAAAAACCAATGTTGTCAAACCACTTATAAAACTGATCAAACAAGGCAAAGCAAGCGGTATACTTATAGATACAAATATTAATGTAAAAGAGGGTGTTATTATTAATTTTATGGGTAAACCTCTTCGCCAAACTGCAACACCGGCCTATCTTGCTCGTAAATTTGATGCTGCTATTATTCCTGTTTATATTCGTACAGATGATGAAGAACACTACACTATAATTATAGAAGATGAAATTAAAGTCAATAAAACAGATAATGAAGAAAAAGATATTTTAGATGCAACACAGGCTCAGGCTGACTGGCTAAGCCGTATCATACAAAAAGAACCGAAATTTTGGTTCTGGATCCATAGACGATTTAAAAATGATCATCCTGAAATTTATCAGGATTGATGATCTTCTAATTCACATGCTCTTGTCTGTGCCTCAAAAAGTTTAAGAATTGTCAGAAAAAATGCTGTAATCGCAGGTCCTAAAATCATACCCCAAAATCCAAAAGTTGTAAGACCGGCAATAATAGCAAAAAATATAACAAGTTCATTCATATGTGCATCATCTTCATTTAAAAGTTTTTGATTAATCCATTTGATAATCAAAGGCTTAATAAATGTATCTGCAATAAGTGAAATAACAATAATTGAATAAAGAGCAATAAAAATTGCATAATTCGAATTTCCTATAGCAAACTCATAAATCATAAATGGCAACCACATCAACATACCCCCAACAACAGGAATCAAAGATGAAAAACCATACATAATACCAAACAAAAGCCCATTATATCCCATAAAAGAGACAGCGATCCCAAAAATAGCACCTTCAAACATAGCTGTTGTCAAAATTGAGTAAAAGACAACACTCATAACAGCAGAAAGTTCCCGTGCAAGCAAAGTTGACTCTTCTACGGACATTTGCAGTACACGTTTAATAAAAGAGACTATCGTTTTTCCATTATAAAGAGCAAAGAAATAAAATACGATTACCAAAAATGCATTTTTGACAAAACCGGCACTAAACGCACCTATTTTTGCTGCTACATTTAAAGAATAAGCAGTTATAGTATTAATATTTATATCTTTAAAAGCATCTGAAAAATAGGGTTTTATAAAGAGTAAAAATTCCGGTGGATTTTCTATAATTCCGTTAATATACTCTTCAACACGATGTAAAGTATCTGGTTCAAGATGATTTAACCATACCGTTAATGAACCCAAAAAATAACCCAATGGTGCAAAAAAGAGCACTGCCAGCATAAGGCTTGATATCAATGCTGAAAATAGTTTTGAATGTACTTTTCGCTCAAAATAGTGATGAATAGTAGAAGTTGAAATTGCTAAGAGTGCAGCAATAGTAATAACCATTAAAAATGGTGCATAAAGCAGATACATCCAATACAGAGATGTTGCAAAAAGTATAGCTATAAAATATTGTGGTTTCATTTAAAAAAGTGTCCCATCTTGATTTACACACTGTAGATTCAGTATATCATACGTAGCACGAGTAGCCTTTCGTCCTTTTGCTGTTCGCTCAAGATATCCATTTGCTATTAAGTAAGGCTCTAATACATCCTCAACCGTTCCTTCATCTTCACTCAGTGCTGCAGCAATAGTACTTAATCCCATTGGGCGACCATTGGAATTTGCCAGAAGATGTAAAAGACGCAGATCCATTTCATCAAATCCATATGAATTAATACCAAGTTCATCGAGGGCATACTTTGTTCTTTCATGATGAATATAATCTTCATTGGCAACCTCAGCAAAATCTCGAACACGACGTAAAAGGCGCAAAGCAATACGAGGTGTACCTCTACTTCTTTTTGCAATCTCCAAAGCCGCTTCATGAACGATTTCACGCTCTAATTTTGCAGATGCCTGCTTTATGATTGCTGCCAATTCATCATCTGAATAAAACTGCATTCGAAAACTCATTCCAAATCTGTCCCGCAATGGATTTGAAAGCATTCCTGCCCGTGTTGTCGCACCAATAAGCGTAAAACGAGGCAGATCGATCTTTACAGTCTGTGCGGCAGGTCCACTGCCTATAATAATATCAATACGATAATCTTCCATTGATGAGTAGAGGATCTCTTCAACTGCCGGGGAGAGCCTGTGAATCTCATCAATAAAAAGAATATCACCCTCTTCCAGATTTGTTAAAATTGCAGCTAAATCTCCACTTTTTTCTATCATAGGTGCAGCTGTTACTTTAATGTTAGAATGCATCTCATTGGCAATAATAAGTGCAAGTGTTGTTTTACCAAGTCCCGGAGGTCCATAAAAAAGAACATGATCAAGCGCTTCTTCTCTTTTTTTACTCGCCTCTATAAAAACAGAAAGATTCTTTTTTATCTGCTCCTGACCAATATATTCACTCCATGCATCTGGGCGAAGTGTCTGCTCAGAACTTGCATCTTCTAATGAAAAAGTTTCAATATCTACTACTCTATCCATTGATAATTCACTCATTAATAGGTATATTTTTCACTTGGAAATTCTCTTGTTTGTACTTCATCAGCATATTGCTTAACAGCCGTTTTAACAAGTGTCGATCCATCCATATATTTTTTAACAAACTTTGGAGTAAAGTCTTCAAAAAATCCAAGCATATCAGAGAAAACCAATACCTGCCCATCTACATTATGCCCAGCCCCTATTCCAATAACAGGGATAGTAACAGCTTGTGCAACAGCTTGTGCAACATCTGCTTTCGTTCCTTCAATCACCATACAAAAAGCACCCGCTTCTTCTACAGCTTTTGCATCTGCTATCAAAGATTCTTTTTCTTCTTGCGTTTTGCCCTTGACTTTATAGCCGCCTTCACTTCTTACTGACTGAGGCAAAAGACCAATATGTCCGCATACCGCAATGCCATTGTCAGTTAAATGTTTAATAATCTCAGCCTTATGAGAACCACCCTCAATTTTTACACAATCCGCTAATGTTTCTTGAAAAACCCGAGTTGCATTATCAAGTGCTTTTTCTTTTGTAACATATGTGCCAAATGGCATATCACATACAATAAAACTGTTTTTAGCACCATTACAAACAGCATTTGTATGATATATCATCTGTTCAAGTGTAGCAGAAATTGTATCACTCTTACCGGCAAAGCTCATATTGAGACTGTCACCCACTAAAATCATATCAGCACTCTCCTCAAACAGTTTTGCAAAAAGTGCATCATACGCTGTAATCATAACTAAAGGTCTTACACCTTTTGATTTTTTAATCGAAGATATTGTTAATTTTTTATTCATAGAAGTATTTTAACCAAATATTGCTATAATTTAAACAATAATTGGAGTATTTGATGGGTATAAGAAGTGATTTAGATGCTAATTTTGACTTTGAAATTGTTGATGAATTTCTAGACCACTATTCTATGATGGTTGAGAGTATGGAAGTAATGATTCTCGATCTTCAAAAACCAAATATGTACGAACGCAGTATTAATGAACTTTTTCGTGTTTTTCATAATATAAAATCGGCATCTGGATATCTAAATATCATTCCCATGAATAAACTTGCCGCTTTTGTAGAAGATGAATTAGAAATTCTTCGAAATAAAAAGCCGCCAATAACACAAGAGACTATTGATTGGCTTTTAAACATCAGTGATATGTTTGCTGCATGGCAAGATGATTTCAAGGCAGATAATACGCTTAGTAAGATCAAATACTCTTTACTTAAAATCCCTGATTTGGAAAAATAAACATATGAAAAATTTAGTAGCATATATAACATCAGGCTATCCTGATAAAAACTTTACAATTGATTTAGCATTGGCATTAGGTGAAAATGGCGTAGATACGCTTGAACTGGGAGTTCCTTTTTCGGATCCTGTTGCTGATGGCCCCGCTATAGAAAATGCAAATCACAAAGCACTAGAACTTGGTTTTAAATTTCAAGATCTTCTTGAAATATCACAAATTGTTGCACCCAAAGTAGATACCTTATGGATGGGTTATTTTAACAGTTTTTATCAACAAGATATGAAAAAACTTCTACCACTTGCAAAAGAGATTGGTATTAATGGATTAATTATTCCTGATGTCCCCCATGAAGAAGCACTTTTATATAAAAAACTTTTTGAAGATAATAAATTAACAAATATCTCCTTTGTTGCACCGACAGACTCGCCACAAAGGATAGAAACAATCGTCAAAGATGCCAAAAAATTTATCTATATGGTAGCCTATACAGGCATTACAGGTTCTGGTACTGCAGAAGATTTACAACCATTTTTAGCATCTATTAAAGAGTACACAAATACTCCTGTTTATGTAGGTTTTGGAGTTAATGAAAAAACAGCAAAAGAGAAAGTACAGGGAGCGGATGGAGTCATCGTAGGAAGTGCGTTTATTAATATTCTTTTAGATGAAAGCTTGACAAAAAGTCAGCAGATTCAAGCGTGTTCAAGTTTGGCACAAAATATTAAAGATAAAATCAATTCATAATTTCAAAAAGCACTAAAAGTGTTTTTTGAAAAAAATTATTATTATCATCACTAATCATTAAAAACCTATTTTTACCTACTTTTGCAAGACCTTCAAAATTATCGATCTCCCAGCCATAGTGAGAGTCTAAATCCGCAATAAGTCTGCTTTTACAAATTCTCTTTTTATTACATTCATCTAACTTTACTTCAATTAAAGAGGTTTTTCTCTGTTGTGTCAAATAAGAGTATTCTCTTAATAAAACAAGTAATCTGTCCCTGTCTCTAAATGCAATATCTGTAACTGCAGCAGCACCTTTAGCTTGAAATTTCCATATTTTGTCACGTGAATATAAAGTATGATAGTTTAAATCGCTACCTTTTAAAGGGAGTTCTGGAATTGTAATTAAACCATATTGCTCACTATACGCTACACTTTCCAATCCCTTATTGGAACCTTGGTATTTTTTTTGATTTGCCAACAAAGAATTAAGCTTCATATTTTGTATCTTTATGCCATCAGAAGAAAAAAGCAAAACTCTGTTTTTTCTTTCAAATGAGATTAAAAAACCATCCTTATAGAAACAAAGACCTTCAGAATCACGCTTTTTTTTCTTAAATCTTTTTAATTTTTTATTTCGTAAAATATATTTTTCTTTGAAAACAAGTGTTTGAATCTTGTTCTGTTTTATATCACATCCAAAACGATATACCAAACCTCGATCACTTAACGCATACAAATTGTTATTTTTATAAGCCAATCCTGAAAGTTCATGTATATCATTAAAAACCAGCTTTTTTACATCTAAAATCTTAATATATCTGTTATTTTGTGTATTATTTGTTGTTAAACTATAAGGCAGTACCTCAGCAAATAGTGATATAACGATAAAAATAATGATAAAAATGATTTTCATCATATGGTACCTATCACACAGTAAACTTTAAAATAAGGTTCTCTTTAATTTCCCATCGATGTTCTATCTTTTCCATATTTGATGCCTGTAGTCTCATAAGAAAATAATCTCGGGCTACCTCTTTTGCTCCTAGGCTCTTTAGATGTTGTGTCGGTACCTGACAATCTACAAAATCATATCCCCACTCTTTTAAATGGCAAATAAGTATTGCATATGCTGCTTTGGAAGCATCTGTTTTATGTGTAAACATTGATTCACCACAAAAAACTCTGCCAACAACAATTCCATAAAGTCCACCTACTAAATTTTGATCTTTATCATAACTCTCTACACTGTGAGCTATTCCCATACCATGCAGTATTTCAAAAGACTCTATAAGCTCTTTGTTGATCCAGGATCCCTCTTGTCCTTCTCTCTTTGTTGTTGCACATTGCTGCATCACTTCTTTGAAACTTGTATCAAACCTATAAGTAAATTTTTTTATACTTTTCTTGAGTGAACGAGAAAGTTTAAAATCATCCAGTTCCATAATAAGCCGTGGATCTGTTGACCACCAGAGTATGGGATCTTGATCACAATACCACGGGAAAATACCATTTTGATACGCTCGAATAATTCTTGATGGATTAAGATCTCCTCCCCATGCAACAATACCATCTTCAGTGGCATCACATGGATCCGGAAAAGTTAGGGTATGTTTATCAAGCTGTGGCAGATACACGTTCTTGCTCTTTATATTCTAATAGTAAGCTATTATCTTGACTGCTGACATAGACATGACCACCATTTTTAAGTTTGCCAAACAAGATCTCATCACTCAGTTTTTTTGTAATATTATCTTGAATATATCGTTTAATTGGTCTTGCACCCATCTCTTTTGAGTAGGCTTTTTTTGCAATAAATTTAGCACTTTTATCATCTAAATGAATTGTAATTTTTTTCTTTTTCAATTCACTGTTTAATGCATTGATAAATTTATGAACAATTCCTAGAAGCGTTTGTATATTTAACTGCTCAAAAGCAACTATTGCATCGAGTCTATTTCTAAATTCTGGAGTGAAAAAAGATTTTAATTCTTCATTTGCTGCAAGAGAATCATCTTTGTTAAAGCCCATAACACTCCGTGCTGTAGCACCAATATTTGATGTCATTATAAGTATTACATTTTGAAAATTTGCTTTATAGCCATTATTGTCAGTTAAAGTAGCACTATCCATAATTTGCAAAAGAATATTAATTAAATCTGGATGTGCTTTTTCTATCTCATCAAGAAGAAGCACCGTATAAGGATGTTTTTTAATGGCTTCTGTAAGTAATCCTCCCTGCTCATACCCAACATACCCTGGAGGTGCACCTACAAGACGGGAGAGAGCATGTTTTTCCATATATTCACTCATATCAAATTTTTCGAAATGGATACCGAGAATTTTACTTAAAGAAATTGCAAGTTCTGTTTTACCAACTCCGGTTGGACCCAAAAAGAGAAAGGATGCTATTGGTTTGTTTTCGGGAGTGAGACCGGCTTTTGAAATTTTAATAGCCTGTGCTACAACTTCAACAGCTTTTTCCTGACCAATGACTTGTTTTTTCAGATCATTTTCAAGATTTTGCAATGCTGCTGTTTCATCACTGTTCATTTTAGTGTTTGAAATACCTACAATAGAAGCGATGGTTTTTTGAATATCTGTTGCACTGACTTTTGTGCCTTTATTCTTCTTAAGATGAAAAGAAGCCGCAGTTTCATCAATAAGATCAATAGCCTTATCAGGTAAAAAACGTTCTGTAATATATCTTTTGGAGAGATCAACAGCAGTTTTTAATGCCTTGTTTGTATATTTGATACCATGATGTTTTTCATATTTTTTTTGTAAGCCTTTTAGGATCAGATAACTTGTTTTATTAGATGGTTCATGAATATCAACTTTTGAAAATCTTCGACTGAGTGCTTTGTCTTTCTCAAATCCATTTCTATACTCTACAAAAGTTGTAGCACCCATACATTTGATTTCACCGGAAGCAAGAGCAGGTTTGAGTTGATTTGCCGCATCCATTGACCCACTTGTACTGCCTGCTCCGATTAAGGTATGAATTTCATCAATAAATAAAATAGCATTTGGAATTTTTTTGATCTCATCCATAACACCTTTGAGACGTTTTTCAAAGTCTCCACGATATTTCGTACCGGCTAAAAGTGCTCCAAGATCAAGCGCATAAAGTTTGGAATCTTTAATAATATCAGGAACACTCTGTGCAACTATATTAAGAGCCAAACCTTCTGCAATGGCAGTTTTTCCAACACCCGGTTCCCCGACTAAAATAGGATTGTTCTTTTTTCTTCTGCAAAGAATTTGCGTTACACGCTTTATCTCTTTTTCTCTTCCGATCACAGGATCGATTTTCCCCTCTTTTGCTTTTTGCAGTAAGTCAATAGTATATTTATCCAAATTACTTTCATTTTCATTACTTGGAGTTGTTTGAAGATCAGTATGAGAAATTATCTCTAATATATCAAGTCTAGATATGCCATACTCATGTAACAATATATATGCAAATGTATGCTCTTCTTCATAGAGTGCAGCCAGTAAGTCTCCAACATCAGCACTACTTTGACCGGCAGATTGAATATGACGTATCATATTGTCTATTAAACGAGAAAGAGCAACACTCTCATAGGGATCTTGTTCTATATTTTTAGGTAAAGTCTCAATATTTTCTTTTATATAATTAGAAAGTTCTTCTTTCATTTTAAGAGTATCTCCACCACATGCTTCAATAATAGCTGCACCTTCACTACAACTCAGTAAAAGATAAAATACATGTTCAATAGTCAGATATTCATGATGAAGTTGTTTTGCAAAGAGAATAGATTTTTGAAAAATATCATTAAGCGTAGGAGAGATCATTTTTTACTCCTCTTCCATGGTAGCTTTTAAAGGAAAGCCATTATCTTTTGCACGACGTATAACCTGCATTACTTTCGTTTCTGCAATTTCATGTGCATACACACCACAAAGCCCACGTTCGTGTTTATGAACTTCAAGCATTATAGCTTCTGCTTCTTCATAACTTTTATGAAAAATACTCATTAAGATATCTATAACAAACTCCATTGAAGTATAATCATCATTCAAGAGGTATACTTTATATTTTTTAGG
>Ga0256837_1001165_pt1 | contig 18663 bp, 18 predicted proteins | sample 4562384metaG_FD_185976 | JGI IMG/M metagenome (GOLD analysis project Ga0256837, IMG submission 185976) | Hydrothermal vent microbial communities from Guaymas Basin, Mexico - 4561-384 | ecosystem: Environmental > Aquatic > Marine > Hydrothermal vents | place: Mexico: Guaymas Basin | collected...
CCAATTTTTTTCCTTATAAAATAAAGTTAAACAAATAACCAATACAAACTATTCCCAAACCAACAATACCAAAAAATAGAGCTATAAGTTTAACATGTAATATTCTTTTTAAAATCATAGCTTCTGGAAGACTAAGAGCTGTTATTGCCATCATAAAAGATAGTGCAGTTCCAAGCACCATCCCTTTACTTGTAAGCACCTCAATAAGTGGCATTACTCCTGCTGCATTTGAATACATAGGAATTCCAGCAATTACTGCTATAAGTGGTGCAAATGGATTATTAGCTCCTGCATACTCTACTATTAAATCTGCTGGTACATATCCGTGTATAAAAGCACCGATTGCCACTCCTATTAAAACATAAAACCAAATTTTAAAGAATATCTCTTTTGTATAATCCCAAGCTTCTTTTACTCTTTGATTAAATGTAAGTTTTATCTGCACATCTTCTAACTCACCTTCCATTGGTGTAACAGGGATTAAGATATATTTTTCCATATTCATTTTTCCTATAAAATATCCACCAAGTATCGCTACAAGAAGTCCAAATCCTATATAAATAACCGTTATTTTCCAACCAAATAGACCAAAAAGTAAAGCAATAGCTATTTCGTTATTCATAGGACTTGATATAAGAAAACTAAATGTAACTCCTATTGGAATCCTAGCTTGAATAAATCCTAAAAATAGTGGAATAGCACTACAACTACAAAAAGGTGTAATTATACCAAATAAAGCTGCTAGTATATTTCCTGTAAATTCTGATTTGCCTTGAAGATAGACTCTTACTTTATCTGTATTAAAATGAGTTCTAAGATATGAAACCAAAAATATAATAGTAATAAGCAAAAACCATATTTTAATAGTATCATATATAAAAAAGTTTATAGTATCATTTATACGACCCTCTAATCCTAGATAATCTATGGTTAAATAATCAACAAAATCTTTCCACATTATAATGACTTTTTAATTTTTGGTAATAAAATATTTTTTATCTCATCGTAAGTTTTAATAAATTCATTAAACTCTTTTCCATCAGGATCTTCAAAACTAACATGGATTTTTTTTACTATTTTTGGAAATACAGGACAAGTTTCATAAGCATGGTCACACACTGTAACAACTAAATCAAAATCTGTATACATCACTTCATCTAAGTGTTTAGAATAATATTTATCATTCCAAATATTATTTTGCTCTAATACTTTTTTAGCATTAGGATTAACTTTTCCACTTGGGAACACTCCACAGCTAAGAGCATCAACTCCATCAAGTTTAGTATTTATAAGTGCTTCACCTATAATACTTCTGCAACTATTACCTGTACACATCACTAATACTTTTTTATTTGTCATTTTTTATCTCCTAACTAAAAATTTTATCATCAGCATCAACATAACTATTGCAAATACTTGATGAGGAATTGAAAAGCTTTCAAAGCTACTTAAGATTTGTCCATTTAGTAAGTTTGGGAAATATAGATCTAACAAAAAACCAAAAAAAACACTAAATATTCCTATAACTCCAAGATATATAAATAAAGCTTTTTTACCTAAAGTTTGTAATACAACTCCCATTGTTACACTATTTGTTGCAGGTCCAGCACTAAGAAGTATAAATGCTGCTCCCCCACTTAATCCACTAGCTATCAAAGAGGCTGCTATTGGCAAAGAGGCTGTCGCACATATATACAATGGCATAGAAAATATAAGTATTAAAATATATGTCAAAAATTGATTATCACCTAAATATTCCATAATATTTTGAGGCATAAAAGTTGTAATTATTGAGCCTAAAATAAGTCCAAAAAATAGTGGTTTCGCAAAATCTTTAAATATATCATTTATAGCATAGTCAAATACTTTTTTTATGCTAAATCTTTCTTTTACTTTTTTATCACTGCAAGATGACTCACAAGAGCAAGATGTCTCTTTCCTCTCATCATCTTTATCATCTTTTCTACCAAATATATTTTGTAAAATACCTGCAACTATGGCAATAATAAGAGAAGTTATAATTCTATAAATAGTAAATATCCAACCAAAAAAACCATAAGTTGCTAAAATACTATCAGCACCTGTAATTGGTGTTGAAATCAAAAAACTAAGAACAGATCCGCTGCTAGCTCCCTCTTTTTTTAAGCTTGTTGCAAATGGAATAACGCTACAACTACATAGAGGTAAAGGTATCCCAAAAATAGATGCTTTTATTACAGAACCAAAACTATCATTACCTAAATGATTTTTAACAAAATCAGTTGGTATGATTTGTTTTAAAACTCCTGCAATCAATATGCCAAATATAATATAAATTGCCATATCCTGAGTTAATATCCAAAAATTTTGTAAAAACAATACTATAGTATCCATCTTAATTCTCACTTTCGTTAAGTTGAGATAAAGTTTTACAGTTATGTACCATCTGTGGTATCTTTACTTCAAGATAACTTATCTCTTCTAAAATATTTTGTCTAAAAATATCTAGTGGAAATCGTATAGAATAGTAAGCCCAACGACCCTTTCTGTCTACTTTTAAAAAACCTGCCTCTTTTAATATTTTTAAATGTCTTGATATTCTTGATTGAATCATTTCAAATGAGTTTTCTATATCACAAACACACACTTCATCATTTTCATTTATGAATCTAAGTATTTTTAATCTTGTTTCATCATTTAATGAGCTTATTGTTTTGAGAAAAATATCCATTTAATGTTCTCCTTGTTTCATATTTTAAGATTATAGTATATTTATACTTATATCAAGATATGTTGATATGTTTTCTTTGTAAATTACCAAAAGGTCAGAATATACTAGTGAAGCTTATATTTTGGGTATTATTGAAATAGATAATGATATTCTCCAATTTTGGATACATAAGAGAAAGAATTATTAAAACAAATTTTGAAAAAACTTGTTTATTCATTGGTTGAGAATTGGGTTAAACTAATAATTAAAATATTAGCTTTTACAATTTTATTTGTAAAGGGAACTTTTGCTGTTCTTGCTGCTCTTTTTGAAGTTGAGAATGTCCCAAAGCCAACAAATGCCAGAGTTTCTCTCCTTGCTAATATCTCTGAAATAACTTCCAATGAAGCATCAATTGCACTTTTTTCTCTTTTTTTACAATCCATTTTAAAAAATCCTTTTTAAACATATATAGTACCTAAGTTTAGTAAAGTTTTTATGCACCCAATTTTTTCATTAAGCCCTATATAAACAAGCTTTAAATGATTATGAAATAGCAAAAGCAAACTACTATTTCAATAGTGGAGTAGATTATAAAGATATTTTAAATTCTTGGAAATAACTTATTTGAGATTATAAAATAATCTCAAATACAGCTCCCCCATCTTCATTGTATGCTCTTATTGTAGCATCATTTTCATATATTATTTTTTGTGCTATATTTAATCCAACACCCATACCAGAAGATTCTTTTGTTGATTTAAATGCTTCAAATACATGATCTATAATATTTTCATCAATTCCACCAGCATTATCTTTAAATAATATTTTTATTTTATCATTTTCAGTAGATTCTATTGTAATATCAAGTCTTCTATCTTTAAATTCATTATGTTTTTGTAATTCATCCATAGCATTATTTATAATAATAATCCATACTTGTTCTATTCTTTGAATCTGTACACTTGCCATAAAAATTAGTTTATTTTTATCTATAGTTGGTGTAAATTTTTCATTATTTATATATACATCAGATATATGTTTTGATTTATTATATGTAAGCATTAACGCCGTAATAAGAGTGTGATAAATATTTGTATTTTCTTTTTTTTCATTACTTTTTTGTGCCATCTCTTTCATAGAAGAGATAATATTTTCCATTCTAAGTATTCCATCATTTATAGTTTTTGCATCATTTAAAAGAGATTTTTTAAGATCACTATCTTCTAAATCTTCTAAGTCATACTGCATCATCTCAAATGTAGCTTTTATAAATGTTAAAGGTGTATTTATCTCATGAGTAATACCAGCACTTAACTGTCCAATTGCAGTAAATTTTGCAGTTTCAAGTTGAGCTTTCATGTGTCTTTCTTCTTGAGTTTGAAGTTCTTGTTTTAATAATAAAGGCTCACATACAAGCTTTAATTCTTCAAATAATTCTTTAACATTTATTGGTTTATTTACATATGATGAAACACCTAAAGATATAGCTTTATGTAAAAACTCACTATCATTATATGCAGAAGTTATAATTATAGGTACTTTTTTAATTTTATTAATCTGCTCAATCATCTCCAAACCATCTAGTTCAGGCATATTAATATCAGTAATTACAATATCAATTTTATCTTGATTTTCAATAAATGTATCTAAACCTTTTTTACCATTTGATTCAACTATAAACTCTTTAAACATATCTCCAATCATTGAAGAAAGTGTCGTTCGTACATCAATCTCATCTTCTACATAAAGTGCTGTAATATTATCAAAAATCATATTTTTAAAGTCTCCACAATTTTATTTTGAACATCTCTTAAACTAACAAAAGGTTTTGTAATATAATCACTAGCACCAAGTTTTTCTGACTCTAATGTTTTTTCCAAAGTTGAATATGCAGTCATCATAATAACTTCTATATTTTTATCATGTTCTTTTACTTGTCGTAATAATTCTATACCATCAATTTGAGGCATCATAATATCTGTAAGTACCAAATCATAATTATTTGTTTTTATATTATCAATAGCATCTTGTGGGTTCACATATGTATCTACATCAAATAAATTTTTTCTAGAAAAGAACTTTTTTAAAATATCCAAGATGTCTTGCTCATCATCTACTATGGCTACTTTTTTCATATTGCTCCCTTTGTAATTATTATTTATATTGTATCAAGTTTTTTGTTAATATTAGGAATAAAATACATAACAGTTTCATAAATTCCTTCCATATAATGTCTTATGTAAATATCATAGTCATCTCTTATATTTAAAACTTCTTGTGGTACTTCATACCAATGTGAAGCTTTATGGTATATGCAAATAGCTAAAATAGGGTGATATTTTTTTATACTATTTTTTGCACATATTATTGTATCAACTTCAGCCCCTTCAATATCTAATTTTAAAAAATCAAATTTTTCATCTATTAAATTATCTATTGTATTTATATTTAAAGCTTGATAGTTATGATTACAATTATTTTGTGTTTTATTATTATCTTTTAAATCTACTTTTTCTTTTCCTAGTCCACAATTGATAAATTCTATATTTTTTATACCTAAAAAATCTCTTTTTGCAATATTTATATGTAAAGTATTTGGTTCTATTGCATATATTTTTTTAAATGTTGGAAAAAACTTCATAATATTTGGCAATGTATCACCCACATAAGCACCACCATCTACAAATACAATATCATTAATAACTGGTATTAACTTTTTATCAAAATATTGCTCATCAAAATTATTTGTAAAGCCATCCATAAAGCTTAAATCAAATGTTTGTTTAAAATTTAAAATCTTAGTAAAAATATTTTTTGATTTTTGATCTTTTAATAAACTATATATCCACTTATATTCGTCTATATTATTTAAAAAATCATCTTTAAAATCAAGTATAAAATCTGTAGCTTTTAAAGGTAGTTTTGAATATCTAAAAAAACTAAGATAAGAAAAATTTGTATATCCCATATCATTTAAACTATTTTGAACTTCAAGTGGACTACCTTGAGCTGTACATAGTATTATAGAATCTTTAGGAACATCTTTTATATTTAAAATGTCTTTTTTTCTACTACTTTGAACTCTTGTAAAGTCATCTATTATTCCATCAACTTTTATATGTTTTAAAACAGACTTTGTAAGAGCGTTTATACCTAAAATATATTTTTTAACACTATTGTCATTTATAAACTTATATGTTAACTCTTTTTCTTTTTGATTTATATAATCAAATCCTACAAGATCCATTAAAAGCCTTTTTATTTTTTGTAATTATAACAAAATTCTATTATAATACCTTATGGAAAATTATTTTAATAGACAAATCAAACTTTGGGGATTAAATACCCAAAAAAGCTTACAAGATAAGCATATAGTAATAGTAGGTTGTGGTGGACTTGGATGTAGTTTAGCTTATGCTCTAGGTACAAGTGGAATAGGGCATATAACTTTAGTAGATTTTGATGAAGTTGGAATTCACAATATTCATAGACAAATAGCCTTTACTCTAAAAGATGAAGGTGCAAAAAAATGTCAAGTACTAAAAGATATAATATTATCAAAAAATAAATTTGTAAAAGTTACTGCTATTGATGGAACTTTTGAAGATTTTGTAAAACAAAATAACTCAAATATAGATTTAATATTAGATGCTACAGATAACTTAATGGTTAGAAAAAATATAGATGACTATGCAAAAAGTATAAATACTCCTTGGATTTACGGTAGTGTTGAGGAGTTTCATGGACAAGTTTGTTTTTTCAAAGAGAGTAAATTTGATAGTGTATTTTCTATAAAGGATAGAACTCCACAAGGAATAGCATGTCCCATTGTTATGCAAATAGCATCTACTCAAGCAAACTTAGCTATTAGATACTTATGTAATATGAGTGTAAAAAAAGATTTTTTAAATTATATCTTCTATGATGAAGATGGTGAACTAATTATTCAAAAATTTGGACTACCTAAAGAATAATAAAGAATATATAACCTATAATAATTTAAATAGATTAAAATTTAAAGGATAAATCTTGAATAATTTACTTGATAAAACAGCATTAATAACTGGTGCTACTTCAGGAATAGGAAAAGCTTGTGCTAAAGCTTTAGCAAAACTTGGAGTTGATTTAGTATTAACAGGAAGAAGAGAGTCAAGACTTGAAACTTTAAAAGAAAAACTACAAGAAAAATATGACATAGAAGTAAAAACTTTATGCTTTGATGTAATTAATCAAATAGAAGTGGAAAAAACGCTTACAAATTTACTAACAGAATATGAGATAGATATACTAATAAATAATGCTGGTTTAGCTTTAGGTTTAGAAACAATTGATGAAGGGAATATCTCAAACTGGGAAAATATGATAGATACTAATATTAAAGGTTTATTATATGTTAGTAAAATAATTATCGCTCAAATGAGAGAAAAAAATAAAGGTCATATTATCAATATAGGAAGTATAGCTGGCGTTATGAACTATCCTGGTGGAAATGTATATAGTGCAACAAAAAGTGCCGTACACTCTATAAGTGAAGCTATGAATATAGATTTAGTTGGTACTAAAATAAGAGTATCAAATATAGCTCCAGGTGCAGTACAAACAGAATTTTCAAATGTAAGATTTAAAGGTGATGATAGTAAAGCAAATAGTGTATATGAAGGATTTGAACCATTGAGTGCAAAAGATATTGCTGATTTGATAGTATATATTTTAAATGCTCCAGAACATGTTAATATTCAACATGCACTTATTATGCCAACAGCACAAAGAAATCCTTATATTCTACATAGAGAAGATAAAGAAAAACAATAGTGTTTAATAACACTATTGTTTTAGATCTATTTAGTTTTCTTTTTCTTTAAAGATTTTAAATATTTTTTTGCACTTATCTCTTTACCATCTATAAGTACATGTGTAGCAATACCTCTTTTGCAAAGTTCTTTTGTATCCATCCAAAAATCTTTACCTATTAACATATCATCAAACTCTTTTTGAGTAAGAAAGTTATTTTCTAATATTACATCTTTAAAAAATGCTCTTAGGTGTTTAGTACTGTGTTTAAATCTAGATTTAATCTCTCCACCTTTTCCAGCAATACCACCAGAATAATCATGAAACATCAAATCACTTCTTAAAGTCACAACTCTTTTATCACCCATACAAAATGTCAATGCACCCATAGAATAGCCACAAGAATCAAGTATTGTAGTTGTTCTTCCATTAAATTTATTTTTAATTACAGAATAGAACTGACTACCTTCATTTACTAACCCACCTCTTGAATTAATTCTAAGTTCTAAAGTATCATTTTCACTTGCATTCCAAAGTTCATTGAATATCTCATGTAAACCTCTATCTTTTTCCATAAAAGCATCAACAAACAATCTAAAACTTATATGTGCAGGTTGTTTTTTATATGTATTTTCACTTAATTTTATCTCTTTTGCATCTATTTTTATTTTAAATAGCGTATGTTTAGAAGAGTTTAAAATCTCCTCTTTTGTATCTTTTTTTTGCATTTCTTAATCCTTGATTAATTTATATTAATTATTATATCAAATATAAAGCTAAATTATAATTAAAAATAAATACTATGCACTAATATTTAGATCTTCCTCTTTTATATCAATATCCCATATAACAGATACTCCATATTCATAATCTAAAGTGATATATTTATAATACTCTTTTTTAGATGTAAAACTGTACATCCTTACTGGTACATCTTCACCCTTTAGTAGTTTTTTAACTTCATATACTCCTATTCCTCTTTTGCCCCATTTTAATAATGAGTTACCCCATATACGAAAAGAGCAAGTAGACTCTTTAGTAAGTTCAAACATCTCTCCATCTTCACTAGTCCATGAAGCATTTGAGCAAGTATATATTTTTGTACTTTTACCTAGTACATCTTTTTTACTTAGTATTATATTTCCATCTTTACAATATGGACATTTTCCAATTATAGACATATTTATATCCTTTTTATTTAGATATAAAATATTATCAAAAAAAATTCTATTTTTTAAATTTTATTACAATTTGTCATAAAATTTATATTTTTAAATAAAAAAAGGAAGCTAATATTTAGCTTCCCTTTTATAAAATAATATAATTTATATATTATTCATTGATACAAACTTCATGTTTTAACATATTTTTAATAGTTGCTATAAACACAACAGAAATAACTAATGTTGTAACACCAACCATAATATATGAAAGATACATTAACATAGTATCATGTGTTTTACTATATAAAAGTAGTGTAGCTAAACTCATAGCTGCAACAGGGAATGTAAATGCCCACCAAGATATAAAAAACTTTAATTTTATAAAGTTTTTATACATAAATAGAACTAAAATAGTAAAAAATAATGCTAAGTTAAATAATAATATTGCAAAAAAATCATTGTAACTTCCAAATAATTTTACATAAGATATAAAAGCAACAGCAGGTGGAGCTATAAATATAAATAGTGTTGGTATAAACTTTGTAGCTAATTGTTTATGAAAAATAATTCTATTAAATAAAATAGCAAATAATATAACCCAGAAAAATAAACCTACAGAATAAAAATAACCTAATATATGAATATTCATATACTCTGCACCTGAAACTGGTACTAAAACATTACCAACTATTGGTATAAACCATGCTGGATTTGAATGTACTTTTTCTTGATTGTGATTAATCCAAAATTTAATTGTATGTAGTGTTAAAAAGAAATGAACACTAGAACCAACAAAAAACATATATTTTGATATTAAAGGGAAATAGTGTTCATGTGCCATAGACAATATCAATAAAGATATAGAAAATGCAGCAAAGAAATTAACTCTAATTGGGTGTCCCCATTCTTTTAAAACTTCCTCTTTATACATAAAAAACTTAAGTATATATATAAAACAAATAGTAAAAAATATTGCTGTTGTTATATACAATAAACTAGTCCCTATAATATGTGGTACACCTAGTATATGAGCTGCTTTTTCATACATAAGTGTAAGTCCAGCTAATCCCATTGTTGTTGCAAACATCGTTATTGGAAAATATTGTAATCGATTATCATTTTCATGTGATATTTCTGACATCTTATATCCTTAAAATAATTTTACGAAGTATATACAAATACATATTAATAATAACTTATAATAAACATAACTTAAATTTATAATTATTTAAATATAAAAAAAGCCAGAGATTAATCTGGCTTTTTTGTGTATTTTAGTTATTAAATAACTATTCTTTAATACTCCAAGATATAGTTTGTCCAAAATACATAGGTACAACTGTCTCATTATGAGCATCATAAGAACTAGGAACATTGAAATCTTTTTTTATTAGGTGTACTTGTTTTAATGATGGTTTCATATCATATATTTTACAAGCATTCAAAGATACAAATTTATGTAAATTATCTAATGCATTATGTTTTTCAAAGAGTTCAACCAATACTTGAAGAGCAATAGGAGATGTAAATACACCTGCTGCACATCCACAAGCTTCTTTTGCATGTTTTGGATGTGGTGCACTATCACTACCAAACATTATTTTTTCATTTCCACTAAGTGCAATATTTAATAATGCCTCTTTATCTTTTGGTGTTTTTGCAATTGGTTTACAAAATAGATGTGGTTGTAACATACCACCAGCTACATCATCTAGTGTTATTAGGAGGTGTTGTACAGTGATAGTAGCATATAAGTTATCATATTTTTGTACTAATTTAACAGCATCTTTTGTAGTAATATGCTCCATAATAATTTTAAGCTTTGGAAAAGCAATAGCCAATTCTTCATATACACTCATAAATTCAGATTCTCTATCCATCACAAAACCATTTGTTTCACCATGTATACAAAGGGGAATATTAAGTTTGGCCATTGCATTTAATGTAGGAGCTAAAGCTTTTGTATCTATTGATTCAACTCCACCTTCACTATTAGTAGTGATTCCAGCAGGATATAACTTAATAGCAGAGATTTCATCTTTTACATCTTCTAAAAACTCTTTAGAGTAGGGTTTAAAAAATAGCGTCATAAAAGGTGTAAAATCATCACCTTTTGTAGCTTCTAAAATACGATTTTTATACTCAATAACCTCTTGTTTTGTACTAACTGGTGGTACAAGATTAGGCATAATAACAGCCCCTGCAAATGTTTTACTACTTAAAGGAGCAACAAGTTTTAACATATTTTCATCTCTTAGATGAAGATGCATATCAAAAGGGCTGTTTATTGTAATTTCTGTCATTATTTCTCTTTTATTTATTCTCTTGAATTATCTTTTCAATTCTAGCTTTTAATTTTGCTTGAGTGAACCCAAATTTTTCAAATAGATCATTAGCTGGTGCAGAAGCACCAAAACTATTCATACCGATTACTTCATCTGCAAATTTATACCACTCCATAGAAGAGCTCATCTCAATTGCAATTTTTAAAGTATCAGGTTTAATAATAGTATTTATATACTCTTTATCTTGTTCTACTAGTAAATCAAAACAAGGAACAGATACAATATTACAAATAATACCAGAAGTTTCTAATGCACAAGCAGTTTGTAATGCTTCCATCACTTCAGATCCACTTGCTATTAACGTAACAGTTGCATTTTCTCGTTCACTTAATAAATAACCACCATTTTCAACATCTCCATGTACTCTTTTATCTTTTAGAGTCATTAATTTTTGTCTTGAGCATACAAATGCAGTAGGGGCATTCATAGTTAGTGCTTTTTGCCAACATTTAATATTTTCACTAGCATCTGCAGGACGAAATGTATAAAAGTTTGGCAATGCTCTAAATTGTGCAAGTTGTTCAATTGGTTGATGTGTTGCACCATCTTCACCAACACCTATAGAGTCATGTGTCCATATAAAGTGTTGAGGGATATTAGAAAGTGCTGCTACTCTAGCAGATGGTTTTAAATAATCAGAAAATATAAAGAAAGTAGCAGAATAAACTCTAAATAATCCATATAAATTCATTGCATTTGCAATAGCTGCCATTGAGTGTTCTTTTATTCCAAAGTGAATATTTCTACCTTTTGGAAAATCTCCAAGACCAATTAATTCTGTTTTATTAGATGGTGCTAAATCAGCACTACCTCCGATAAAGCTAGGTACTGCTTTTGCAATTGCATTTAATATTTTATGATTTGAATCTCTTGTTGCTATCATAGAACCAGCTTCAAATTCTGGATATACTACTTTAGAAAAATCAGGATTAAGTAGGGCAGTTAATGTTTCATTTTGCTCACTTAAAGGTAAATCTTTTTTTACTAGTTTATCCCATGCTTTACTTAATAATGCTCCAGATGTAGTTTTATCAAATGCTTCTTTTACATCACTTGGAACTACAAAAGTCTCTTTTGGATCAAATCCAGCTTTTTGCTTAGATGCTGCAATTTCATCATCACCTAAAGGTGCACCATGCGTATGGTGAGATCCCTCAAGTGTTGCTGCACCTTTTCCAATTGCAGTTTTTGCAATAATTAATGTTGGCTTATCTGAATTTCTAGAATCTGTAAGTGCTTTATCAATAGCATCAAAGTCATGTCCATCAATTGTAACTACATCAAAGTTAATTGCTTCAAATCTTTTTGCTACATCTTCACTCCAAGCAATAGATATATCACCTTCAATTGTAATATCATTTGAATCATATATAATAGTTAAATTACTAGTTTGTTGATGACCTGCGGTTGCACATGCTTCATAAGATATACCCTCTTGTAAATCACCATCACCACATAAACAATAAACATGGTGATCTATTATTTCTGCTGTTTCGCTATTTAGACAATATGCTGCATATTTTGAAGCCATTGCAAAACCAACTGCATTTGCTATACCTTGACCTAATGGTCCTGTTGTTATTTCTACTCCATGAGTGTGTCCATTTTCTGGATGTCCTGGAGTTAAAGAATCTAGTTGTCTAAATTGTTTTAAGTCTTCAATACTTAAATCATACCCCCAAAGGTGTAATAATGAATATACCATAGAAGAAGCATGTCCACCAGAGAATACTAATCTATCTCTATTTAACCATGAAGAGTTTTTTGGATCTAGTTTTAAGTGTTGAGATAATACTGTAACTATATCTGCCATACCCATTGGTGCACCTGGGTGTCCTGAATTGGCTTTTTGAACCATATCTGCTGCTAAAAATCTGATTGTGTTAGCTTGTTTTTGTAATAATTGTTTAGACAATTTTATATCCTATTTTTAATTTATTGCTACAATTATATCTAAATTTTAGTAAATTTATAACATAAGTTTTGATGTATTATAAATATTTTGTTTTAAAAGCAATGCTAATTTATTTTGTTCAGTTTTACTTATTACTTCACTTTTGTATAACTCAGCTAATATCGCACTTGTGGTTCTTTGAAATTTATTTGATAACTCTAAAATAGGATAATTTTTATTATAAAGTTTTTTCACCTTTATCTTATCTTCTAATCTCCACTTCAACCCTTGATTTTTTAGTTTACCTTCACTTTTATTTCTTTGTATTCTTAGAGTAGATTTTTCATCTTTTTGTAGCTTTGTAACTTTTTTGATATTATTTACTTTTAGATCTTTTTTGGATTCTTTAATTCTTGCATCTATTAGTTTAGATATATTTTTACTAAGTATATAATGAAAATTTTCACTATCTTTTATTATAGTTTTTTTAGCTCTTGTTATTGCTACATAAAATAGATTAAATTCATCAATTATCTCTTGATTTTTATTTGTATGTATATTTTGTTGAAAATCTTTAAAAGATTCATATCCACTATCTAGTATCAAATCTGCAAAATCACTAAAATCATCAGCAACACAAACACTATCCCACTCCAAACCTTTAGAGGTATGTGCTGTAGTTAAAAATAATATCTCATTAACTCTTTTATGAAACACTACATTTTTTTTATTTTCCCAAGCTTTATAAAATTTATTACTAATATCAAAAAATATAAATATCTCCTGTTCATACTCTTTTACAAGTTTTAGTGATGCTTTTAATTCAAAATCATCCACTTCTTGTGCATACTCTTGAATATCATCCTCTGTTTTAAAATCTTTTAAAAAAATATTTCTTTTTATTTTTGATTTGTTGTTATTAAGTAAATAATATATCTCAATACTAAGTGTAAATATCTCTTTTGGATCTCGTATTGTTACAAAAGGTTTTTTATCTTTTACTCTTAGTGCTATTTGGTTTATAAGCATAGCATTTGTTCTGGATATAAATCCATATGTATCTATAGGTTTTGATATATCTTTAGATGTTGTTATTTTTACTTTTTCACCTTTGAAGTTTTCTAGTAATATATTTGCGTAAGATGCTATTTGTTTGTTAAATCGAAAAGAACAAGATAGATATAATACTTTATCAAATTTTATTTTATCTAGCGCATTATTACTACCTCTAAATGAATATATTTGCTGATGATTATCACCTACACATATTTTATTATTTGAGTTTAAATTTTCAAATATATTTAGTGTAACATCGTTTGTATCTTGTGCTTCATCAAGCATTATAATATCATATGAGTATTGTTGTATTTGATTATTATTTAACAAAAGTTGGTAATATTTTAAATAAAAATTATGTGTAGGATCCATTTTATTTATAAGCATATAATCAAACATCTGTTTTGCTGTTTTATGCTCTAGATCATCTTTTTTTATCTTTTCATTACTAGAGTTACAAAAAGCATCAAATATTTTTAGTGTTACTATTGCTTGGTTGTAAGTGATATCAAATTTTTTAGCTATATCTATAGCTCTATAATTTGTAAGCTTTGATAGATCGATTTTTGTATATTTTTTTATTGCACTATATGCTAATCCATGTGTAGTTTTTACAAATACATTAGATGGAAATATCTTACTAGCTTCATTTTTTATTGCACTGTTAAATGCAAGATAAAGTATCCTTTTATTTGAAAAGTTATTTGCAATTAGTTTTAAAGTAGATGTTTTACCAGTTCCTGCAAAGGCATTTATTTTTATATTATTATACTTTTTAACACTATTTAATATATCTTCTTGTTCTTTTGTTATTTTCATAGTATCATTATAGTGAAATTTTATTCTATTTTTAAAAAACATTACATTTTGTAATATTTTTTTACATAAAAAAAGGTAGATATAAATATCTACCTTTTTTATTTTAAATTAATAAATTAAATACCGTCAATTCTAAGAACTTTAGTTTTTCCTATCATAAGATCAAATGTCATTAATATTCTTTTAAAAACACTCTCTTGTCTATATTCAAGATTATGTTTTTTACATATCTCTTTGATTATGGGTTGACTTTGTTGATAGAAATAGTGTGATCTATCAGGGAAAATATGGTGTTCTATTTGGTAGTTTAAAAAACCATGTAAAAAATCTATAAAATCACTTCCTGTATTATAATTTACACTTCCCATAATTTGTCTTAAGTAATACTCACCTTGAGTTTTATGTGGAGTTGAAAATTGGTAAATATCTTCTGCACTGTGATTTGGAACAATCACTAAAAATGAATGCATATTTGCAAAAATTTCTGCTAAAAATATAATAATAAACGCATTTAATACTGCATCCATTCCACCTATTGGATAGAATAAAAATGGTAAAATCACAAATTGAACTATTCCATAAGGTAAAATATATTGAAGCCAAAGCTCTTTTCCATTTTTCTTAAATGGGCTTATCTCATAAGCTCTAGTTTCTGGAAGTTTTTTCTTTCTTAATTCTTTATTTTCTAAAATTCTTAAAGTATTTGGAGCATAATAAAGTAGCTTCCATCCTGTAGCAAATGCATAAACTATTGCATATTTAAAAAAGTTTGGTATTTTTGCATCGTGTAGCCATTTTAAGTTTTTCTCAACATTATCTGGATCATCATCTTCACCTAAATGATAATGGTGCATAATATTATGCTCAAAAGCCCATGCATCTGGTTTTATCCAATCTAACCAATCAATATATCTTCTCCAACCCTTTGCAAAACCAGCTTTTGTATATCTATGTGGAATTCCTGGAACTTTATCATAAGCCCCATGTAAAATAGGGTGAGTAACATTTGCCCATCTTCCTACATTACCAAATGCCATCAGTATAGCTGCTACAATAGCACTTACCCAAAATAATATACCTGTAACTGTGTATATATTTAAAAGTACTATAATAAAAAAACCAGAAAATGTAAAAGCACGACCCCATCTTTCTAATTTTAGCAGATGATCAAAGTCAGCTTGTGTTACTGGACCTAATGTTTGTTTTATATCATCAATATCTTTTTGTAATTGTTCTTGATCGATATCTTTATAGTCTGTATATTTATGTGCCAATTTTAGCCTTTTTTGTTTTTATTAATAATTTTGTTATATTATAGAAATTTTACTTAATTATATATAATTTCCTTATGATTATATTAAGAATAACTTTTAATAATTGTTTTTCATATTCTTTAAGTAATATTAATAATAAATATTACACTACATTATCGTAGTAATAATAAACAAAATTTGTTATAATGCCCAAAAACAAAAAGGATACTAATATGCTAAAGACAATTATGCCTTTAAATATGATTATAGCTATGCGATTCTTGGGATTATTTATAGTATTACCTGTAATCTCAGTATATGCATTAAGCTTACCAGGTGCTACACCTACAACTGTAGGTATTGTAATAGGTGGTTATGCAATCACACAAATGATTTTCCAAATTCCATTTGGAATTATGAGTGATAAAATAGGAAGAAAGACAACTATTGTTATAGGACTTGTTATATTTGCAATTGGTTCAATAATAGCAGCACAAGCTACTGATATGCTTATGTTATTATTTGGTAGATTTTTACAAGGTGCTGGAGCAATTGGTGCTGTTGTAACTGCTATGATTAGTGATATAGTAAAAGAGGAACAAAGACCAAAAGCTATGGCACTTATGGGTGGAAGTATTGCTCTTTCATTTGCTTTAGCTATGATATTAGGTCCTGTTTTAGGAGCAGCTGCTGGAGTATCTACACTATTTTATATAGTTGCAGCTATGGCTGTTATTTCAATATTTATTTTAATAAAATATGTTCCAAATACACCTTCAATTACACATACATACAATGGAGATGATAAGTATACATTCCTTACAAATCCTCAACTTATGAAAATGAACATCACAAACTTTTTACAAAAAGGTTTAATGACTTTTGCATTTATGATTATACCTATTGTTTTAACAAAAACATACGGATGGCAAATGAGTGAACTATGGAAAGTATATCTACCTGCAATGGTTGCTGGTATATTTGCTATGGGACCTGCTGCTATGCTTGCAGAAAAAAGAGGTATGTTTAAACAAGTACTTATGTTAGGAATTGCATTTTTTGCACTATCATACTACATCATCTCACTTAGTTCTGCAAATATAAATGCAACTGAAACAAGTGATGATTATACACTATTTGTTGCTGGTGTTATTGTATTTTTTATGGGATTCAATATGCACGAACCAATTATGCAATCACTTGCTACAAAATATGCAAAAGTATACCAAAAAGGTGCAGTACTTGGTGTATTTAACTCTTATGGTTACTTTGGTACATTTATAGGTGGATTTGTTGGTGGTATGTATCTTGAAACATTGCCATTAAGTCAAATATCAATGATTATTTTAGCTATTTGTATTGCTTGGTTAGTTTTAATTGCAACTTTACCAAATCCTGCTAAAACAAAAGTAGAATATATAGATTTAGGTGATACTGATCCTTCTAAACACTCTATATTACATGATACAGATGGTTGTATTGAATGGTATATAAATGATACAGAAAATATTATCATCGTAAGATATAACTCTGATGTAATCACACCCCAAGAGATTCAAAATCTTATAAAATAACACTTAAATAAGTAAATTTAGTATTGTAATTAGTTACAATACTAAATGCAAAATATAAATATAAATCAATTAGCCAAAACTATTTTTGGTATCAATCAACTAAAACAAGAACAAATAACAATAATAAACCAAGTATTAGCACAACAAAATAGTGCAGCTATATTTCCAACAGGAAGTGGAAAGTCACTTTGTTATCAATTACCTTCACAAATACTAGAAGGTCTTACTCTTGTAATATCTCCACTTTTAGCTCTTATGAAAGATCAAATCGATTATCTAAGTAGTATAGGAATTGCCTGTGGAAGTATAAATTCAACTCAAAGCTCTAGTGAAAACTCTCAAGTTAGAAATGATGTATTAAGTGGCAAAATCAAAATTTTGTATGTATCTGTTGAAAAACTAAAAAATCATAGTTTTTTAAACTTTTTACAAAAAGTAAATATATCTCTTTTGGCTGTTGACGAAGCTCATTGTGTAAGTGCTTGGGGCCATAACTTTAGACCTGATTATCTTGTACTTCCTTCAATACTAAAAAAACTAAATAACCCTACAGTATTACTTCTTACTGCAACAGCTACTAATGAAGTTATACAAGATATGCAAAATGTATTTAATATAAAACCATCTCATACTATTATTACAAATTTTTATAGAGACAACCTAAAAATATTGATACACCCAATATCACAAGATAAAAAACAATCAGTATTATTGAATTATTTATTAAAATATAAAGATGAACCAACAATAATATATACTATAAAACAAAAAGATACAGAAGATCTAAATAACTTTTTATGTGCAAATGGTATAAACTCAAGTGCCTTTCATGCAGGATTAAAAAGTGAAATAAAAGAGCAACTACAAAATGATTTTTTAAATGATAATATAACTTGTATAGTGGCTACTATTGCATTTGGTATGGGTATAAACAAGTCAAATATAAGACATGTAATACATTATGATTTACCAAAAACTTTAGAAAACTATGCACAAGAAATAGGGCGAGCTGCAAGAGATGGAAAAGATGCAAACTGTTTAGTACTAGCAAATACATCTAGAGTAAATACTATGGA
>Ga0256837_1001166_pt1 | contig 18660 bp, 20 predicted proteins | sample 4562384metaG_FD_185976 | JGI IMG/M metagenome (GOLD analysis project Ga0256837, IMG submission 185976) | Hydrothermal vent microbial communities from Guaymas Basin, Mexico - 4561-384 | ecosystem: Environmental > Aquatic > Marine > Hydrothermal vents | place: Mexico: Guaymas Basin | collected...
CCATAGAGTATGATTTTGTTGATCCACGTGAGCTAAGACATTCACTTGAGACAAAAAAGATAAAAGGGCTCTATCTTGCAGGACAAATCAATGGAACAACAGGTTATGAAGAGGCAGCCGCGCAAGGGTTGATGGCAGGAATAAATGCCTCTTTGGCATTAGATGATAAAGAACCATTGATTTTACGTCGTGATGAGGCATACATTGGTGTTTTAATAGATGATTTGGTAACAAAAGGGACAAATGAGCCATATCGTATGTTTACGTCACGTGCAGAGTACAGACTACTGTTGCGTGAGGAGAGTGCAGATACCCGTTTGGCACATTATGGGCATGATCTCGGGCTTATCAGTGATGAAATCTATGAAAAAGTCAAGATTAAAGATGAACAAATTACGTATGGTGCAACTCTTTTGGAAGAGAGACGATTTACACCAAACAAAGAGTTCAATGCACTTTTGGCATCAATGGATGAAGAACCTATAAAGGATCTCTCAACTGCACAACAACTTGTTGCAAGAAAAAGTTTTACTGTTGAGAAGATGCTCAAACTTGTACCCGAACTTGCAAAATTTGATGATTACATTAAAGAAGAGATCTTGGTGGAGGGAAAATATGCGCGTTATATTGATAAGCAGACTTTAGAGATAGAGCGAATGAAAAAATATCTCAAGGTTAAAATACCAGAAGGATTTGATTTTACAATAGTAAGTGGACTCTCCAAAGAGGTGCAAGAAAAATTGGCACATTTTTCACCACCAACACTTCAAGCAGCCATGAATATTTCAGGAATTACGCCAGCAGCGATAGAGATTTTACACATATATATAAGAATGGCAGCAAAAAAACAGTGAAAACATTTTATTACGTACATACAGGACATAGAATAGGTTTAGATAGGTTTCGTCGTGCTGCGGCGATAGTAAAAAAATTTCAAGATAGCGATATTACGCTTTTAACTTCCGATTTTCGTATTGCACAGATTGCACGGGAATATGGTATTGAAAATTGTGTAGGCGTTGATGTTGTACGCAATATTCCTTATATTGCAGAAAATGGAGATCAGCTTATTTTTGATTCTGCTGAGGCAAATCCTTTGATGCTTGAAGATATGCGTAGCTATTTTTCAAAATTTATTCGCATAAGCGATAATCCAGAAGAGATAAAAGCAGAAAATGAAGCACTTATTTCACCTTATTTGGAGGGAGATGGTATTTGTAGGTCTCTAGCTGTAGATGATGCTTTCTTGGGAGATTTTACAAAAGATATAGAGTTGAGTTATTTTTTTGGTGATGATGATTATGAAAAAGATATTCAAAAGCATTTTGATTTTATAGAGGGCATAGATGTGCATCTTCAATTGGGCTTTTATTACTTTTTGGATTATGAAGATATGCTCAAAGAAAAATTTAAGAACTATTTTGAGTTTGAAGCTTATGATACAATGATACAGCGAAGTAAAATTCTCTTAAGTGCGTCTCCTCAAGCAATTATTGATTCTTTGGCAAGTGGGGCAAAACCTATCTATTTTCAAAGAGATGATTATCCCCAAGATTTTCTTCCTCTTTTTGAAAAATTAAATATTCCAATAGTAAAGAATTATGATAAAAATCACTTATCAGTGATATTAGAAACAATAAATGATAGAAAATATGAAAAATTCGAACTAAATAGTAACAAAATTTTTGATTTTATAAGCGGATACTTAAATTTATGATTACTTAAAACTTTATTGGTATATAATAAGTCTTTAGTAAAAAATTTCACAATAAGTGAGTGAACATGAAAAACAGTAGCCGTAGAGGTTTTATGGGGAAAGCATTTGGTGCCGTTGCCGGCGTTGGTGCAGTCGCTTCCTTATACGCGATGAAGAGATCTTGGGATCCTTTACCGAGTGTAAAAGCAGCTGGATTTACTACTCTTGATATGTCAGCATATAAAGAGAATGAATTAGTAACAGAAAAATGGAGAGGGAAGCCAATCTTCGTTTTAAAGCAAACTGCGGATATGGTGAAAAAAGCTCAAGCTAATCCAAAAGATATGGAGAGACTGATTAAAATCGGAAATGACTATTTTATGGTTTGTGTAGGTCTTTGTACGCACCTTGGTTGTATTCCTGGATATAATCCTGATGAACAGAGTTTCTTATGCGCCTGTCATGGTGGTATGTATGATTTTACTGCTGAAGTAACAAAAGCACCACCACCACGTGGCTTAGATATTCCTCCTTTTAAAATTGATGGAATGAAGTTAGTTTTAGGTGAAGAAGGACCTGAATATAAGAAGATGCTAGAATCTGGCACAACTCTTAAAGTATAAGCAAAGGAAGATAAATGGCGCATTTTACAAAAGCAACAAGCCTGCACGATTGGTTAAATCAACGTTTAGCTATTGATACGCTTCGTCGTGTTCTGGCAACAGAGTATTGGATTCCAAAGAATATTAACTTTTTATGGGCAATGGGGATGGTTTTAGCTATCACTTTTGGTCTATTATTAATTTCAGGAATCTTTTTATTGATGTATTATCAACCAAATGTAAATCTTGCATTTGACAGTGTTAACTACACAATTATGCAAGAAGTTGGTTATGGTTGGTTATGGAGACATGTTCATGGTGTTGCGGCATCTGTTGTGTTTTTAATCATCTATATTCATATGTTTACTGGTATTTACTATGGTTCATATAAAAAGGGTCGTGAGATGATCTGGCTTTCAGGTATGCTTCTTTTTGTTGCGTTCTCTGCTGAGGCATTTTCAGGTTATATGCTTCCATGGGGACAGATGTCTTACTGGGCTGGTATGGTTATTACTAACTTATTCTCAGGTGGTTCACTGCATGCAGATGGTTTAGTTGAATGGATTCGTGGGGATTATGTTCCTGCTCAAGCGTTCTTAAATCGTTTCTTTATGTTACACGTTCTTCTTATTCCTTTAGCTATTTTAGGTCTTATTGGTTTACACTTTGGTTCACTTCGTATTCCACACGTAAACAACCAAGATGGTGAAGAGATTGATTTTGAAGCTGAAGCTGCAAAATATAAAGCGGGTGATAAAGCAAACTCAAAAGTTATTGCATTTGTGAATGACTTTATGTCTAAAGATATGATGGTAGTTTCAATCTATTTGATTTTCTTCTTCTATCTTGTTTTCTATCATTATGATTTTGCGATGGATCCAGTAAACTTTGACCCTGCAAATGGTTTAAAGACTCCGGCACACATCTATCCTGAGTGGTACTTCTTGTGGTCTTATGAGATTTTACGTCCGTTCTCTACGAATGTTGGTCTTATTGCATTTGCATTTGCACAAGTTATTTTTGTTCTTCTTCCGTTCTTAGACAGAAGTCCAAATGCAGTTCCAGCATCACGTCGTGGTCTGTTTAAATTCTGGTTCTGGGCAATGTTAATTGATATGATTGTTTTAACTGCTATGGGTAAAGTTCCACCTGAAGGTGCATTTAGTACCATTGGTCTCTATGCAGCACTTACATTTATTGGTCTATGGATTGCACTTCCATTTGTCACTAAATTAGAAAAAAAAGTTTAAGGAGTAAAAAGTGAAAGAATTATTTATATTAGTGGTCGTAACTGTTTTTACTCTCTTAACATATTATCTTGTTGAGCCATTCGCTCACTCTCAAATGCATAAGCATATAGAGAGCGAAGGTTTTGCATATAAAGATCTTCCTGCACTCACTAAAAAAGGTGATGCTGTACGTGGTAAAGAGTTAGTAATGGGTGCTGGTGCTTGTACTGGTTGTCATGGTATCAAAGTTGAGGGTATGCAAGCTCCAATGGATCCGGTAACTGCAGCACAGTCGTATGGTGTTAATCCTCCTGATTTAAGTAATGCAGGTGTTGTTTTTGATCCTAAGTTCTTAGCTGCACTTATTAAAAATCCTGCGCATGCTTTAATGGTTGAGCATAAGTTTGATCCTGCAAAAGGTAAAATGCACCCAATGACACAATTCTATGGTGCTGGTGGAGATTTAGATCAAGAAGTGGCTGATATGGTTGCTTACTTACAATCAATTGCTCCAAAACAAGAAGAATTAACTCCTAACATGGCATTTGAGACTGCTTGTGGTAGATGTCATGCTATTCACTATCCGTATGTTAAAGAGGGTGAATCACATCCGGCATGGACTCAGATTGGTGAAAAACCAGCATTCAAACATAAACAAGACGAGTTGGCATTTGAGACAAAAGTTCTTGATTATCAAGATGCACTTACTAAATATATGGGTACATTACCACCTGATTTAAGTATGTACATTCGTTCACGTGGTGAACACCATATTAAAACATTTGTAGAAAATCCTCAAAATTATCTAAAAGGTACTGCTATGCCACGTGTTGGTGTAACGGCAGAAACTGCAGAGAAAGTTGTTGAACATTTAGCAGATGTTGGTGATTCTAAACGTCATAAACGTGAAGAGATCGGTAAATATGTGATGATCTATATCTTTATCTTTGCAATTTTTGCAATCCTTTGGAAAAAAGAGGTATGGAGAGAGCTTCACTAAGTTTTCTTCCTCTTTTTGTCCTCATACCTTTTGTATGAGGACACCCTTCTTTATTACCCTCTTTAAAGTATAGCTTCGATATAATCATTTTATGAGATTTAGAGATATTAAAAAACAAAAAAAACAAGAACAACACTCCAAAAAGAAAATTACTCTGCATTATGCAAGATATCCAGACAGAATAAAAGCATTAATAACTGATATGTTCATGATCTATGCACCAATATTGTATCTTATAACTTATGTTGTACTAGGTGGAAAAGATGATTTTCAGTCTTCTCAATGGGCACCACTGCTTGGAGTCACACTCTATGGAGTTATTTATGCTTTTTTAATAGCAAAATTTGGACAGACTCCAGGAAAAAAAGCCTATGAAATAAAGGTAGTAGATGATAAAACCTATGAAAATATCGGTTTCTTTCGAGCATTTGTACGCTTTATTGCTTTTTTATTTTCCGCGACGATTCTTTTTGGACTTTTAACCCCTTTTTACAGAAAAGACAGAAAAGCACTTCATGATATAATCGCTTCAACAGTAGAGATTTATGTAGATAGTAAAAACAGTGTTTAGTTTTACACTACATTCAACTAACAAAGCTATAATACTTGCAATACAATAAATAGGAAAAGATATGTTAATAGACAGCTATGATAGAGTTGTTGATTATCTCCGTATCTCTGTAACGGAGCGATGTAATTTCAGATGTCAATACTGTATGCCCGAGAAACCTTTCTCTTGGGTGCCAAAAGAGAATTTACTCTCTTTTGAAGAACTTTTTGAATTTGTTAAAGTTTGTATAGATGAGGGTATTCGCAAAATTCGTATTACTGGTGGTGAACCACTGCTGCGTGAGGATATAGATAGATTTATACATATGATTTATGAATATGAACCTTCAATTGACCTTGCAATGACAAGTAATGCTTATCTTTTAAAAGGTGTGGCACAAAAACTTAAAGATGCAGGGCTCAAGCGTATTAATGTCAGTATAGATACATTGAAACCTGAAGTTGCGCAACAGATAGCCCAAAAAGACGTTTTGGCTAATGTTTTAGAAGGGGTAGATGAAGCACTCAAAGTTGGTCTCAAAGTAAAAGTAAATATGGTTCCTATGAAAAATATGAATGCTGATGAGATAGTGGATGTTTTAGAGTATGCCAAAGCACGTGGTATGACAATTCGTTTCATTGAGTATATGGAAAATGCCTATGCAAAAGCAGGAATTGCACGACTTACTGCTAAAGAGGTCTTGGAAGAACTTGCAAAGCACTATAACTTTGTAGATGAAGGTTTTGATAAATCATCCCCTTCAAGATATTATAAAATGGATGATGGATATCGTTTTGGAATTATTGAACCGTATGGAGATGATTTTTGTAAAGAGTGTAATCGTATTCGTCTGACCGCTGAAGGAAATCTAATTCCATGTTTATATTTTGATGAGGCTATGAGCATTGCCGAATCTGTAAAACGTGGTGATATCAAAACAGCGGCTCTAGTGCTAAAAGAGGTTGTAAAAAACAAACCTGAAAAAAATCGCTGGGGTGGGGATGATGCAGAAGTTTCTCAGCGTGCTTTTTATGAAACTGGTGGGTGATTGGCGTTAATGGTTTATCTTGTTGAACACTTTTACTCTATTCAGGGCGAAGGGAAGTTTGTAGGAACTCCGAGCCTTTTTTTTCGTTTTGGTGGCTGTAATATGCGCTGTGAAGGTTTTGGCTGCAGTGAAGTGGCTCCCGATGGAGTAGAAGTTGTTGGATGCGATACTGTTTATGCAGTTAATAAAGAGCATTTTTCAAAGAAATGGATACCTATTGCCTCCCATCAAGAGCTTTTAAATGTTTTAGAGCTTTATGATTTGCCTCACGCAGTTGATATTGTGCTTACCGGTGGAGAACCTCTCATTTATGCCAATGATCCGATTTTTGTCAAATTTTTAGAGGCTTTAGATGCACGTGGGCATCGTATTACTTTTGAGACGAATGGATCACTGAATATTGATTTTGAAAAATACCCTATCTATAAAAAGTGTATCTTTGCCCTCTCAGTGAAACTTTCTAATTCAAAAGAACCTTTGGCAAAACGCCTGCGAGGTGATGTGATTTTTAATATTGCCTCCAATGCAAAAGATGCTTTTTTTAAGTTCTCCATTGACAGAGATTCTATAAATATAGCACTTGAAGATGAGATAGAGAGCATAACGATACATGCACCACAAATTCCTGTATATTGTATGCCACTTGGTGGAAACAAAGCAGATGTTGAAGCAAATACGGAGCCATTAATAGAGTTTTGTAAAGCAAAGGGTTATAATTTTAGTGATAGATTGCATATAAGAGTCTGGAATGAAAATAAAGGAGTGTAGCTGTGATAATACGCAAATTGTTTAAATTTGAAAATGCACATATTGTACGTGGATGCTCGACTGTGAAGTGCCGTAGCTCACTTCACGGACACTCTTATAAAGTTGAACTTCTTTTTGAATCAAACTTCTTAGATAATGGACAGATGGTCTATGATTTTGGTTTGATGAAGCAAAATATGAAAGATTTAGTAGAGAGTTTTGATCATGCTATTACTCTTTGGAGTGGTGATGATGCAACTTATATTGCCGATATGAAAAAACACTCTGCACGCTGGGTTGAACTCCCTGTCTCTCCTTCAGCTGAACAGTTCTCACGTGTTATTTTTGTAATGATAGATAAATTACTCTCTCTGACTTCAGCTGTTAACGGAGAACGTAAAGTAAAACTTCATTCTATTATAGTCCATGAAACAGAGACGGGTTATGCTCAATGTTTTGCAGAAGATGCTTATTCTAAAGAGATGGGTGATATTGACTTGCGTGAGATTATCTTTTCAAAACAAGTGCATTCAGATTTTAATGATGAAAATCTTTGGGAGAAAATTTTAAATGAAGAGAGTTTTGTAAATCCCTCTTCTGTTTAAGAAGTTACGAAATCATTAAAAGTAGCAGAGGTGAAACTAAACTTTGTACTGATGACTTTCACTTCACTTCCTTCTTGTATAAATCCACACTTTTCACTAATAACAATAAAACTATTAGACTCCCCCAGTGGTGAAATCATTCCCGGAGAAAATTTGTCACAAACATGAAAGCACTCTCCATCAAAATATCCAGGCGTTACAGCACGTCTTCCTGCTCGAAGTTTATAATCATTTTTCATTTTTGCTTTTATTGGTCGTACAAATTTTTCATTTGCTCCACTCATGGCATATATGATGGCAGAACCAAAGAGTTCAAAGTTGAGTGCGGCAGCAAGCGGGTTGCCGGGAAGATTAAGTATCATTTTATCTCCGATTTTTCCACATGTAGTCGGTTTTCCGGGTTTAATGGAGACTTTGTCAAAAAGAATCTCATATCCAAAAGCACCAAATGCCTCTTTGGTATAGTCAGCATCACCGACACTTACGCCCCCACTTGTTATAATAATGTCACAATCAAGAGCACTTTTGATGTGTGCATTTATATCTTCTAAGGTATCAATGGCAGTGCCTATAAACTCTACTTCACATCCAAGCTCTTGTGCACGTGCAAGAAGTGTCGGTGCATTTGTGTTGTAGAGTTGGTACTCTGTAACATTTTCAAAGTGCATTTTGAGTTCATTACCCGATGCAAAAATTGCAACACGTGGTTTTTTATAGACTTTTACGTGGCTGATACCTTGAGAAGCCAAGAGTGTAATTTGGTGGGCATCGAGTTTTTGCCCCTTTGATAATAATTTTTGCTCTTTTTTTATATCCTCACCTGCAAGACGGATATGTTTTGAGATAGTAAGCTTGTCTGGTAGTTTTACTCCATTGTCACATGCTTGTGTATCTTCAATGGGAACAATACATTGTGTACCAAGAGGTATGCGTGCTCCTGTCATAATCTTATAAGCTTCTCCATGATGAAGCTCACCATGAAAATTATCCCCTGCAAAAATCGTACATCCTGCTACTTTGACGCACTGACCACTATTTTCAACTTTTACAGCGTAGCCATCCATTGCTGAATTGTCATAGGGAGGAAGGTTATGTGTTGCTACAATATCTTGGGCTAAAATATAGCCGAGAGCCTCTTCAATAGGAATGATTTTTAAAGATTTTTGTTTTGTATTTGTATAGATGAGTTCAAGTGCTTTTTCAATACTTACTGCCATAATGGAGCTACCCCTTTTTTTAATTGACATATTATAATATAATTTCGCTATGAATGAAATGTATAATATGGGTTTAGACCTACACTCGTGGAGTGCGGTAGCAGTTTTAGGTATGATTTTTTTAAATCTTTTTATTTTGATCTCTTCAAAAGATCTCATAAAGTACAAAAGAGCCAACTCTTTGTACTGGATGCCTTTGGAGATGACATTGCTTGGTTCACTGCTATTTACAGGGATTGTGATGATGGCAGCCAAGCATCTTGACTTTACAATAGAAAATATTGCCATGATTATAGTTGGTACTATTCTCATTGTTTTAGAGACGAAGCGTCTTAAAGCATTGAAATATCTCAGTACAAAAAAAGAGCATGCTTTTGCGGTTTATAAACCCTTTGCACGAACGATCTTGCAAGTTGAGTTTGCATTGGTCTTTCTTATGAGTCTATGGATGTGGCTGGTATAAGATGATTTTTCTCTTTGATGAGCATGCAGGAGAGAGCAGACTTCGCATAAAAGGTGAAAATTTTAAGTATCTTGTCAAGGTTCGTCGCCACGCAGTAGGGGACACGCTCGGTTTTCGGAGTAAAGAAGATATAAAAAACTTGTATCTTTATAAAGTCACAGCAGTAGAGCCGCGTGAGCTGCAACTTGAACTGTTGCGTTGTGAAATTTTGGAAGTAAAAGCAAAAAAAGAGCTGCATATTGGCTGGTGTGTTATAGATAGTAAATCGGTCGAGAAGGTTTTGGCTTCACTCAATGAGATTGGCGTGAGCAAGATTAGTTTTATTTACTGTGAGAGAAGTCAGAAGAATTTCAAAGCTGATTTTAAACGCTATGGACGCATCATAGAGGCATCAAATCAGCAGTGTGGACGTACAGAAATTATGGAGTTTGATACTTTTAAAAGTATTGAGAGTTTTATTGCAGCCTACCCAGATACAAAAGTATTTGATTTTACTGAGAAAACTCTGGAGTGCGAGAGTGATTTTAAGACGGTGCTTATAGGCTGTGAAGGTGGATTTTCTCCAAGAGAGAAAGAGTTTCTGAAAAATCAAGAGGTCTTTCGTCTCAATACTCCCATGGTACTGCGTTCTGAGTCTGCCGCACTTGCAGTTGCATCAAAGATACTTTTGTAATTTAAGAAAAACTTGGGTATAATTCGCTCCATAAAATTCCGCACCCATACGGAATTAAAAAATATATCGATATTCGCACACAAACGAGTATCAAAAGGTAAAAGTATGAAAAAAGGTATCCACCCAGAATTAGTAGATTGTACAGTAACATGTGCATGTGGTAACAGCTTTGTTACAAAGAGTCAAAAACCAGAGATGAGAATCGACATCTGTAATGAGTGTCACCCATTCTTCACAGGTGAAGAGCGTATGGTAGATACTGCTGGTCGTATCGAGAAATTTAAAGCTCGTTACGGTAAAAAATAGTCAAGATACCCTCTTGCTAAGTCTTGTTCCAACTCCCATTGGAAACATAGGCGACATCTCACTCAGAGCTATTGAGCTTCTGCGTGAGGCTGATATACTTCTTTGTGAAGATACCCGCTTTACAAAAAAACTCCTCCATATTTTAAAAGAGCGTTACAATACGGATTTTAAAGAAGATCAGGAATTTATTTCTCTACATTCTCATAATGAACAAGCTTTTGTTGAAAAACTAGACCCCTCTTTTTTTGAGCAAAATGTTGTTTATGTAAGTGATGCAGGGATGCCAGGTATTAGTGACCCTGGGCAGACTCTGGTGCGTTATTGTATAGAAAATTCAGTAAAATATGATGTTTTACCCGGTGCTAATGCAGTTTTAACGGCATTTGTTGCAAGTGGATTTTGCCAAACACAGATGCTCTTTTTTGGTTTTTTAGATCATAAAGGAGTTTCGCGTGAGCAACAACTTCAAGAAGCGCTTTACAATGGTTACACAACTGTACTTTATGAATCTCCTCATCGACTTGAGAAACTTTTGCGTGAAATAATAAAAATAGATGGCAGTAGAGAACTTTTTGTAGCCAAAGAGCTTACAAAAAAGTATCAACGTTATCTTCATGGAACAGCTCAAGAGATTTTAAAGGAGCTTGATGGAAATTTTAGGGGTGAATGGGTTGTTGTTCTTCACGCAGGAGAGGCTCACGCAAATTCTGCAATCAGTCAAAATGACATTTTAGCACTTGACCTTCCTAAAAAAGTACAAGCAAAATTAATAGCAAAAATCACGGGTGAAAATACGAAAATATGTTATCAAAGACTACTAGAAAATTGAAATTTTTCTAAAAAAGCATATTCTTATTAAAAAATTTATTTTAAGTTTACAATGTAACGTTTTTTTTAGATAAAATACTTTTATGTTAATTTATGCAAAGCAACCAATATACTATCTTATTAATCACTACCCACAAAAAATAAAAACACTTTATTTGGCTAAAGAACTTGAGAAAAAAGAGTATTCTCGCCTGATGAAGATGGGTTTTGAGATCAAACGCATACCAAATGAAGCTGCTGTTAAAATGAGTAAGAATGCAAATCATCAAGGCTTTTTAGCTGAAGTTGATGACTATAAACTAGATGATTTTAAAACTTTTTTAGAAAAAGATTTTGTACTTGTTCTAGCAGGGCTTACCGATGTTGGAAATATTGGAGCAATTGTCAGAAGTGCTTATGCTTTAGGTGTTGATGCTATTGTTGCTTGTGGTGTGAAACGTTTGAATATGGAACCATTGTTAAGAACGAGCACAGGGGCACTTTTCGATATGCCTTTTGCTGTAGAACAGAATATACACAATGTGTTAAATGATTTAAAAATGTCAGGTTTTACTTCGTATGGTGCAGACATGGGAGGCGTAGATATTCGCCAAGCTGAGATTGCAAAAAAAAGAGTATTGGTTTTAGGTAATGAAGGTGAAGGGCTTACAGCACGTGTGAGTTCAAAATTAGATACCATTGTAAGCATAAAGATGGCACACGATTTTGATTCGTTGAATGTGAGTGTGGCAGCTGCTATTTTGATGGATAGGATGAGATATGAGTGAAGCGTTAGATAGATTAAAAGATATTGGTGCACAGAAGATTTATGAAGATACACATATTCCTGTAGAACATGTTCAAGCCATACTCTATGAGAGTTTTGACGGGCTCAATAAGATTCAGTTTGTAGGGTTTGTCTCTATAATTGAGAGGGAATATGGAGAGGATTTGAGTGCTACACGCTCTAGGGGTATTGGTTATTTTAATGAAAAAAACACATCAGATGAAACTATAACTGATGATACTATTTTTAAATCTTCAGGAAATAGAAAAAATCTCACTATTGTCTATATTATTTTAGTTATTATCCTTTTAATTATTGCTATCTTTTATACGATGCGCTCAGCAAATGATACTCTTGATGCAACTATACAAGAGAATAAAATCATTGAAGATGCGAAGAAAAATATTGTTGTCGATACAAATATTAGTGAAAATAATATGAGTGAAGACAACAGCAGTGATGCAAATAGCTCATCGATGATTGAAGATACGAACACGACTGTACTCGCTCCGCTTCAAGTTAAAGAGGAAAAAGCGATCTCTCATACTTTTAAAATCATAGCAAAAACAAAAGTTTGGCTTGGTTATATTGATGTAGCGACAAATCAAAAGTATCAGAAGACTTTTAAAGGTGAATTTGACCTTGATCCTACAAAAGAGTGGTTGCTTTACTTTGGCCATGGTTATATTGATGTAATAGTTGATGGCAAAGAGATGAAATTCAATGATAAGAATACTTTGAGATTGCATTATGAAAATGGTGAGATTAAGCAGATATCACTTCATGATTTTAGAAGATTAAACAGAGGTAATGCATGGTAAAACTTTTACTGTCTTTCCTTTTTCTTTATACTTTTGCTTTTGGGCAGGATGCAAAGCCCTTGGAAGATGCGACGCTTCAGGAAGATTCTTTAACACTCAAGATAAAGAGTTTTTTAAATGAAAAAACATATGAGCAGAACAAAGGTTTTATTGATGCTATCTTTGATCCTAAAAGCTCATTTTATTATAATGATAGAGTTGATGCGGTTAAGGTTGTTCAGACCTTAAAAGAAAATGGTCTTTTAAAACTTTTTTTTAAGACTCCGCAGGAGTTCCAACTTAATTTTAAAACAAATGGTTCACCACTTTTTTTTGTAAAACTGATGAGTGACACATTACGAAGTATCGGTTATTATCGTTATGTTACAACGGCTTCAAATCTTGATGCTTCAGAGTTTACATGGAGTATCAATCTCACTTCTGAGTATGCTACAGATCCTTTAGTGTTACAAAATCAGTTGCACAAAAGTTCTTGTGAGATTATTGACATAGAGAGAAACGCTCCAAAAGAGTGGACATATATTATAGATATCTCCCATGCAAAACTTAATGTCAGACATCTGCGTGACAAAGCACAAACAAAGCTAAAGCGTTCACTTTATGCACATTGGCTTGATGTCTCAAAGATAAGAACATTGAAAATCAAAAGCTCACGCAGAAACAGCTGGTACCCAAATATAGCTTATTATGACAGCTCTTTGCATCTGGTAAAAATTATAAAAAGAGATAAAATCTATAGAGAGATTTTGCTTAAAATTCCAAAAAATGCGACATATATTAAAATCTCTGATCTCTATACGCTTAAAAATGTAAGAGATGAGCTCACGTTGATGCCAAAGGGAAGACGTTAGTTTCTTAAAGATGTTATCTTATTGTAAATATTTTTCGCTAAAATGGCATTAGACTTCTTGCAAAACTCCTATATGTCTCAACACATTATAGGAATTTTGCAAGAAGTCTATTTATATTTTTAATAGGGCTGAATATGTTTGATGAGTTTAAATTTAACCGAGTTGAGAGACTTCCAAAGTATGTTTTTGCAGAAGTTAATGAGATAAAAATGGCAGAACGTCATGCAGGTAAAGATGTCATAGATTTTTCTATGGGGAATCCTGATGGACCAACCCCTGAACACATAAGAGATAAACTTGTTGAATCAGCCCAAAAAACAAAAACACATGGATACTCTACTTCAAAAGGGATTCCAAAATTACTGCAAGCTATAGCAGACTGGTATGAGCGTCGTTATGACTGCACACTAGATCCACAAACTGAGTGTGTGGCTACAATGGGTTCAAAAGAGGGTTATGCACATCTTACCTATGCGATAACAAATCCTGGTGATGTTGCAGTTGTTCCAGATCCTACGTATCCTATTCATGAGTATTCGTTTATTTTAGCAGGTGGAAATGTCATCAAATTTGGAATCGAATTTGATGAACATTATCGTCTTGATGAAGATAAATTCTTTGAAAATCTGGAGAAGGTCTTTAAAGAGAGTTCTCCAAAACCAAAATATGTACTTGTCAATTTCCCACATAATCCGACAACAGCAACAGTAACACCGGAGTTTTATGAAAGACTTGTTGCTATGGCAAAAGAGAAACGTTTTTATGTTATTTCAGATATTGCGTATGGTGACATCACTTTTGATGGCTATAAAACCCCTTCAATTATGCAGGTAAAAGGTGCAAAAGATGTTGCTGTTGAGTCATTTACACTTTCAAAATCTTATAATATGGCAGGATGGCGTGTAGGTTTCTTTGTAGGAAACAAAAAGCTCATCGGTGCACTTCAAAAGATTAAATCATGGCTTGATTATGGAATGTTTACTCCTATTCAGGTGGCTGCTACGGTTGCACTTAACGGTGATCAGCAGTGTGTAAGAGATATTACAGAGAAATATAATCATCGTCAAGAAGTTCTCATTGAGGCATTTGGTCGTGCGGGTTGGCATATAGAAAAAAATGAAGCAACTATGTTTAGCTGGGCAAAGATTCCTGATTGTGTAGCACACTTAGGCTCTTTAGAGTTTTCAAAACGTTTGCTTACGGAAGCTGGTGTTGCAGTAGCACCGGGAATTGGTTTTGGTGAGTATGGTGAGGGGTATGTGCGTATTGCATTGATAGAAAATGATAATCGTATTCGTCAAGCGGCAAGAAATATTAAAGAGTTTTTAAAGCAGTTTGATTGTAACAAGGAACAAAAATAATGATAAAAGTCGGAATTATCGGTGTAGGAACAGTAGGGACAAGTGTTGCAAATATCTTAAAAGAGAATGCAGATGTCATTAGCGCTCGCGCAGGTGTCAATATAGTTGTAAAAAGTGGCGTTGTAAAAAATCTCTCTAAAGATAGAGGTCTTGACATAAAGATAAGTGATAATGTTGATGATATTTTAAATGATAGCGAAATTGACATTGTTGTTGAGCTTATGGGTGGGGTTGAAGAGCCTTTCGCTGTTGTTAAACGTGCTTTAGAGAATGGTAAAGCAGTCGTTACTGCAAACAAAGCACTCCTGGCATATCACCGATACGAATTGCAAGAGATGGCAAAAGATATACCGTTTGAGTTTGAAGCAAGTGTTGCCGGAGGTATTCCAATAATTACTGCTTTGCGTGACGGACTCTCTGCAAACCACATTGAGTCTATTATGGGAATTATGAACGGTACCTGTAACTATATGATGACAAAGATGACAAATGAGGGTGTGGCGTATGATGCAATTCTTAAAGAGTCTCAAGAGCTGGGTTATGCTGAAGCAGATCCGACTTTTGATGTTGGTGGTTATGATGCTGCGCATAAACTGCTTATCTTAGCAAGTATTGCTTATGGTATTGATGCAAAACCTGAAGATATTTTAATAGAGGGTATTGAAAATGTCACTCAAGAAGATATCGCTTTTGCCAAAGAGTTTGGATATGCTATCAAGCTTTTAGGAATTGCTAAAAAAGATAAAAATGAAGTAGAGTTACGTGTTCATGCTTGTCTGATTAAACAAGAGGAAATGATTGCAAAAATTGATGGTGTAATGAATGGTATTAGCGTCGTTGGTGATAAAGTAGGCGAGACACTCTATTATGGTCCGGGTGCCGGTGGCGATGCAACTGCTTCGGCAGTTGTGGCAAATATCATTGACATCGCAAGAAGTGGAAAATCGACTCCTATGCTAGGCTTTAATCGTCCTATGGAGGGTGATGCTCTTACGTTAAAGGCGAGTGAAGACATTGAATCTAAATACTATCTTCGTATTAATGTTTCTGATAGAGCAGGTGTCCTTGCAAAACTGACAAAAATCTTTGAAGCGCATAATATCTCTATAGAGACTATGTTACAGCGTCCAAGTGAGAATGAGCGTGCAAACTTGCTCATTTCAACACATCTAGCAGTTGAGAAAGACATCCAAGCGATGATGCGTGAGCTTGAAGCACTTGATTTTGTGCATGCAAAACCTGTAATGATTAGGATAGTGTAATCAACCGAGATGAAAATCTTAATTACTGGCGCGAGCAGCGGTATAGGTGCTGAATTTGCTCGCCAGTATGCCTCAAATGATAATGAACTCTATCTTCTTGCAAGACGAGAAGATAAACTCCTCCAACTCAAAAATGAAATCTCCAATAAATGTAAGAAAACAACCCTTATAGTTGTCGATGTTCGTGATTTTGACACCCTGCAAAGTAAGCTGCGTGAGATAGAATCTTTAGATATGGTTATACTCAATGCCGGTATATCTTTAGGACACGCTCACGCAGCTATTCCTACAATAGCAGAGTTTAAAAATCTCTATGATGTCAATGTCCTTTCTTCGCATGCAGTTTTAGAAGTTCTGCTGCCAAAGATGCAAATGCAAAAGAGTGGAAAAATTGTCTTCATCTCATCACTCTCCTCTCTTTTTACTATGCCTACTGCCAAAGTCTATGCCTCTTCTAAAAGAGCACTTAATGCCTATGCAGAGGGAATCCGTTATAAATATGTAAAAGAGGGTATTGAAGTATTTGTAATGCTTCCGGGCTTTATAAAAAGTGAACTTACCGATAAAAATGACTTTACTATGCCTTTTTTACTTGAGACTGATGAAGGTGTGCGGCTAATGAAAAGGGCAATTAAAAGAGGTAAGAAGTTCTATGCTTTTCCGCTTAGATTTTATTTAACCATTCGCATTTTACGTTGGCTTCCATCTGTTTTACTGCAAAAAATAGTAGATAGATTCTAAGAATTTTTTGATTCCGATATTTTTATATGTACTCTGACAATGCAATGTATGGAGAGATGAGCAATCAACAAAAAACACAAGCCAAACTTGATGCGCAAGATGGTGTTAAGGCTGCAGTTGATATAGATGCAATGGAAGCATCCCAAAAAGCTTCAGAACAAAAGGGAGCTACCGAGAAGAAGCAACAAGAGGCTGAAAAGTTAGCAGGAGAGACTATCGGTAAAACCGCTGCGGATATTTTAGAGAATACGGCAGCTGCTTTGGCTGCAGGGAAATTGGCAAGCGACCACGCAAGCACTTCCAAATATAATTCCATTGATCAATATGCAGAGGCACAAGCACAAAAAGCAAGCTCTCAAGCAAGTGTAGATAAGACTCGGTTAGAAAAAAGTGAAGATCAGGAAATAACACAGAAAAAACTTGACGCAATGAGAGAGGGCGCACACGATAAGGAATTGTTTGATCAGCAAGCAATAGCCGCAGGTATCGCAAAGCGAGATAATCAAGGAAACCTAATTGCTACAAAAGGTTCACAATTCACAGATGGACTTTCAGCTTTGGGTGCAGGAGATATGGCTTCTACGTCACAATTAATTATTGGTGGAGAAAGATTAAATGTTGATACTGATTTGGATGGAAATGCTTTTGTAAATAGAGACTCAAGTGAAAATGTTAAAAGAGGTAGAGATTCGCAGTATGGACTAACAGGCTACGCAGAACATCTATTTGGCACAGCAGGAGAAGCTGCTATGTTTGGATTAGGCGGAGTAGGTTTGGCTGAAGGTTTGTCTCGAAAGGCAGGAATGAAGGATGGGATTGTTAAGCCTATTGGAAAAGCCTCACTTAATAAGGCTGCAGAAATTTTAGGATTTGAAAAGCCTTTTGGCTCCGAACCAGATGAGACCAGCGGTAAAACTGACAACAGCAACAACAACAAGACCTCCGATAGCCCCGAGAATAAGTCCAAGAATGGTGTTCATAACGACTCCTTGTCTAAAGATACAAAAAGTATAGCAGAAAAAGCAGAATTAGGTCAAGTACAAAAAGGCTCAGTAAAACCACAACCAGATATTATGGGTGAATCAAAACCAAGCCTTTCAAGACTTTCTGGTGCACCGGGAACTATCTCTGAAAGCGGCTGGCTCTCTCGGGTTATGAATAACCCGAGGGCAAGAATCGGCGGAGAGATTTTAGGTAGAGGGCTCTCAGGGCTTGATGCTATTACTTCAGGGAGTCAAGCAATAAATGACTTTAAAACAGGGGATAATAGCTCAGGAGTCTTTAATACAGTGCAGTCAGCAACAGCAGCAGCGTTTACTGTAAAACCTAGTCCAGTAACCGGAGCAGCTTATGCCGTTTCTACTGTTGCAACTACTGTTAAATCTGCCGGAGATTATTTGTATAAAAATGCTGATACACAATATCGTGGAAATGCCCCGTTGGCTGCAGGCATAGATCCTTATGTTCCAAAACACGCCCAAACAGCATTCTCAACCCCAAGAGGCTTCAATACAATGAGCGCTATGGGTGGCAAATCTGTTTATGGTGATATGACAGATGTGAAAAATGTTGGAGCAAGTATTCATATTAAACAAAGGGGATTTATAATTTATGAAAAAATTCAAAGCAGGAGCAAGTTGTGAAAGATTCTGAAAACGGCAAACCTCAGTCTGAGAACAAAGAAATTGAAGAGATATCAAGGTGGGAGGCTGTTTTTTGAGAAGTTTTGGAGTGCTATATTAGTTAAAACCAATTTTGACATCTTTTGCAAGAAGTGTGATATAATATACATATATAAATATATGGAGATAGATATGATAGAACTAGGTATATCTCAAGCACAGTCACAATTTACAAAAATATTAAATAAATTAGTCGTTATTGTAGATAAAAA
>Ga0256837_1001170_pt1 | contig 18613 bp, 18 predicted proteins | sample 4562384metaG_FD_185976 | JGI IMG/M metagenome (GOLD analysis project Ga0256837, IMG submission 185976) | Hydrothermal vent microbial communities from Guaymas Basin, Mexico - 4561-384 | ecosystem: Environmental > Aquatic > Marine > Hydrothermal vents | place: Mexico: Guaymas Basin | collected...
AGACGGAAAACTTTTGATAGAAGAGCACTGGGAAGCGGTACTAAAAAATATGGCGATACTCAGCGGAGCATATGTGGCTTTTTGTAACAGAGTGGGTTTTGAAGACGGTCTTGGATTTTGGGGGAAGAGCAAAGTCATTAATCCAAAAGGCGAAATAGAAAAAGAAGCCGTCTATTTTGATGAAGATTTAATCGAAAGTGACTTAAGTCACCATCTTACATTTACTCAGAAATATTTTTTAAGGAAAGAATCGTGATTGGAATACTTTGCGCTATGAGAGAAGAGCTTGAACCGATTTTGGAAAAAGTGGAAATCAAAGAAGTGATAGAATATGGCAGAAATAAATTTTATAAAGCAAAATTTAATAATATGGATTTGATTTTGGCATACAGTAAAATAGGAAAAGTTAATTCAGCCACGACGGCAACTATTATGATAGAAAAATTCGGAGCGCAAAAGTTGCTTTTTAGTGGTGTTGCCGGAGCGGTTGATGAAGATTTAAAAATAGGAGATTTGGTAATAGCCGATAAAACATGTCAGCATGACGTAGATTTAACCGTATTTGGTTACGAACCTGGATATATTCCGGAATCAAAAGTTTATTTTGAGTGTGATAAAAATTTGAATCTTATAGCAAAAAGAGTGGCCGATAAAATGAATGTTAGGCTAAAAGAGGGTATAATAGCTTCAGGAGATCAGTTTGTCCATTCAAAAGAGCGTAAAGAATGGATAAAAAAAACATTTAATGCAATTGCTATAGAAATGGAAGGCGGTGCTGTCGGATGTGTTGCGTGGACTTTAAGTGTACCGTTTTTTATGCTAAGAGCCATAAGCGACACGGCGGAAGAGGGTGCCGGAGTGGATTTTGATGAATTTTTGGAAGAATCGAGCAAAGTAAGTGCCGAATTTTTAATAAAAATGTTAAAGGAATTGGATGAAAAATAAAATAATCGTATTTATAGTAACTTTTGTGGTAATGGTTTTAGCTACCCCTTTTGTTTTTGATAAATTAATGAATTCTAAATTTAACAAAATGCTTGAAAATTTACAAAAGCAGGGATATGTAATAAAAGAAATCGAAAACAAAAGCTCCTATTTGACAACAGACAGAGTTTTTAAGGTGGTTGTTCCCGGGGAAAAGATTGATAATAGCGGATATATAAAAGATATCGTTTTGGAAGTTGAATCTAAATTCAAAAATTTACCTGTAACCGATGTAAAATTTTTAGGTAAGATTTTAAAGGTTGAATCTATTGATAAGGCTTTTGAAGAGCAGATAAATCAAATTATTAAAGACAAAATAAGATTTTTTGTGGTAACCCCGAATTTCAAAACTTACAAATATAGACTTTTTGATACTGACTTATTAGCTGGACTTAATGAAATGAAATTAACAGGTATTGAAGGTGTATATGATTATCCTTATAAAAATATCTTAAAAGCAAAAAGTCTTGTATATAAAGACGTAAAAGGCATAATTTTAGAGATAAAGCAGTTTACTCACAAATTTGAAGAAAAAGAAAATACATTAAAAAACGATATGAAGTTTAATTTTTATGCCACTCTAAATAATCAAAAAGTAACTCTTCTTAACGTAAAAACAGATTCGATTACTTATCTTGGAAATAAAATAAAAAGTATTTCAAATCTTCAGTTTGATACGCTTAATTTTGTAAATAATATTATAATAAAAAATTTTAAGTTAAACTTTTTTGCCGATAATATTGACGGAAAAATCGTCAAAAAACTTCAAAATACAAATGACAGATTTCAAAGAGAGCAGCTTATAAAAGAATTAGTTTCAAAAGGAATGGATTTAAAACTTGATCTTAAAATTAAAGATATCGAAGCTATGAAACAAAAGCTCGGATTTTTTGATTTGAATTCAAAACTTAAGATTCTTCCGGATCCTATGCTTTTTGATAAATTAAATAAAAATGATTTGAGTGATTTGGAAATTTTTGTCGATTTAAAAACAACACCTCAAATTTCGACTCTTTTAATGAATGTGATTCCTCAAAGCGCATTTGCTTTTGCTTTAGCCAAAAAAGAAAAAGGTACGGTCGAATTGATATTAAAAGTTCAAAACGGAGTTATTTATATAAATGGTGAAAAAATTAAATCCAATTAAAGATATCTTTTTTTCTAAAAAAGTAACGAAATTTACAGGCAGAGTTCAGGGTGAATATGAACTTATTAAGCCTGGAGATAAGGTTTTGGTCGCTTTTAGCGGCGGAAAGGATAGTTTTGTACTCTTGCATGTCTTAAAACGAATGCAACTGATTGCTCCTTTTTCTTTTGAGCTAAAAGCGATTACGGTAGATGCCGGTACGGGTATTGACTATTCTTCTTTAAAGAACTGGTGTGAAATGTTTGATATTGAATATGAAATTTATGAAACTCCTATTTTAGAAATTATGAATGAAAAAAAACGTCCGGGAAGCAGTCCGTGTGGTTTTTGTGCAAGAATGAGAAGGGGTGCTCTTTATACTAGGGCTAAAGAACTTGGCTTTAATAAACTAGCGCTCGGACATCATTTTGATGATGCTGTGGAGACGTTTTTTATGAGTATGTTTTATAACGGTATGATGAAATCAATGCCTCCTAAATACACTGCTAATACCGGGGTTGAGGTAATAAGACCGATGATTAAGGTCAGAGAAAAATGGATTGAATATATGGCTGAGAAGAATAATTTTCCTATTATTGCCGGAGAAGACAGTTGCCTGGCTTTAAAAGATGCCGAGGGTGTTAAAACTCCATATGCCAGAGCAAAAATTAAAAACTGGTTAAAAGAAATGGAAGAGGAGGAACCGAAACTTTTTCAAAGACTTGAAAGCGCTTTTGAGAATATAGAATGTCATACTTTTTTTATGAAGGAGTTTTTGAAGTGAAGGTTTTAGTAGGAATCAGCGGCGGAGTGGACAGTGCCGTTACCACTTATCTTTTAAAACAGCAGGGATATGAGGTGATCGGGCTTTATATGAAAATGCACAGCGGCGTCAATCACAAAGAAAATTTAGAAAAAATTGAAAAGTTATCAAAACTTATCGGATTTGAATATTACGCGGAAGATGTGGAAGAAGAGTTTAGAAAAGAAGTTTATGAATATTTTGTAAAAAGTTATGAAGAAGGTTCCACTCCAAATCCTTGTGCTATGTGTAACATACAAATTAAATTCGGTATTTTTATGAATTTTTTAGAAAAATATGGATGTGATAAAGCTGCCACCGGGCATTATGTGAGAAATGACGGAAAATTTTTATATGAAGCAAAAGATAAAACGAAAGACCAGAGTTATTTTTTATTCGGGATAAAAAAAGAAGTTTTACCTAAAGTTTTGTTTCCGCTGGGTGAATATACTAAAGAGGAGATAAAAGAGATAGCAAAAAAAATTGGCCTTGAAGAATTTGCCACTCAAAAAGAGTCTCAGGATATTTGTTTTATCGACAACAGTTATATTGATGTTTTGAAATTTCATTTTAATCCGGAAAAAAAAGGAAAAGTTGTAAATACAAAAGGTCAAAAAATAGGAGTTCATAAAGGATATGCCTTTTATACTATCGGTCAGAGAAAAGGATTTCATCTTTTTAAGGCTCATAAACCTCATTATGTAATAGGAATAGATGCTAAAACAAATACGTTAATTGTAGGAGATAAGAAAGATTTGGAAAAAACGAAAGTCTTTTTAAAAGGAGTGAATTTATTTATCGATGATAAAATATTTGAATGTGAAGCAAAAGTCAGATATCGAGCTCCAAAAATACCGGCATTGGTTAAAATGGAAACGAAAAGTAAAGCAGTGGTGAAATTTAAAGAACCGGTAATCGGTGTTGCAAAAGGTCAGGCGTGTGTGTTTTATGAAGGTGAAAAACTCTTAGGAGGAGGTTGGATTAGAGGTGCAAAAAAATAGATTTAACTTTTGTCAAATTTTGGTAATATTTCATCAATAAATTAAAGGAGCAAATATGAAATACAAATTATTCAGCGGAACAGCGAATCCGAAAGTAGCTCAGGATATTTCTCATTATCTTGACAGACCGCTTAGCAAATTAACAGTAAATAGATTCAGTGACGGTGAGATCAACGTACAAATCGGTGAAAGTGTAAGGGGAGTGGATTGTTTTATAATTCAGCCGACTTGTGCTCCGGCAAATGATAATTTAATGGAACTTTTAATAATTACTGATGCCATGAGAAGAGCCAGTGCGAAAAGTATTACTGCTGTAGTGCCTTATTTCGGTTATGCAAGACAGGACAGAAAAGCGGCTCCAAGAGTTCCAATTACGGCAAAATTAGTTGCTAATATGATGGAAAAAGCAGGAATAGACAGAGTTGTTACGCTTGATTTACATGCCGGACAAATTCAGGGGTTTTTTGATATTCCGGTTGATAATTTATATGGAAGTATTCTGTTTTTTGATTATTTTAAAGAAAAAAGATTAAAACAACCTATTATAGCTTCACCTGATATCGGAGGAGTTGCCAGAGCTAGATATTTTGCTTCAAAACTTGGCTTAGATATGGTAATTGTAGATAAAAGAAGAGAAAAAGCAAATGTAAGTGAGGTTATGAATATAATCGGAGATGTAAAAGGAAAAGACGTTATTTTAATTGATGACATGGTGGATACTGCCGGTACGATGGTAAAAGCGGCGGCAGCTTTAAAAGAAAAAGGGGCTGCGAGCGTAAGAGCTTTTGCGACTCACGGAGTATTAAGCGGACCTGCGATTGAAAGAATAAAAAATTCGGTTTTGGAAGAACTTATTATTTCCGATACGATTCCATTTAATAAAGAATGTAAAAAAATAAAAGTATTACCAACAGGAAAACTTTTTGCGGAAGTAATTAGAAGAATCGTATATAATGAAAGTATAAATAAACTTTTTGATTAATGAAAACGGTAAAAAAGCCTTATGCGGCTACTATAGAAGTAAAAAAATCAAAGTTTCATTCATTTTTGCTTCCTTTTTCTTCCTTTGAAAAGACTCTTAATGACCTAAAAAAAAGACATCCAAAAGCTAATCATTTCGTGACGGCATTTAGATATTTAAACGAGCATAATCAAATTGTAGAAGGTTCAAGTGACGACGGGGAACCCAGAGGCAGCAGCGGGAGGCCTACCCTTAAAGTTCTTCAAGGGCATAATTTAATAAATGTAGGTATAGTAACAATCAGGTACTTCGGAGGAATTCTTTTGGGCGTCGGAGGACTTGTAAAAGCTTACAGCGATGCTGCGAACGCAGCAATAGAAAATGCCGAACTTATTGATTATGCTCCTGTGTTTGAGTATACTTTTGAAGTTGATTATAATAAAACAAGAGAAATCGAGTATTTATTAAAAAAATGGAATATTTATGTCGTTGATAGAGGATTTGGCGAAAGAGGTATTAAATATTTTATCAGAGACAATATTGAAAAAATTAATAAAATTAAGGAGATTTTATGAAAAAGTTTTTAGCATTATTAATGATTTTAAGCAGTTTGGTATTTGCCGTATCTAAAGAAAATATTTTAGCATTAAGCTGGGAAAACAGCTATTGTAAAGTTCATCCTAAAGATAAAGCATGTCTTATGAGAAAACCCGGGGATTATTCATTGTCTCATTTCGTATTGCATGGATTGTGGCCGAAGAAGAAAAAATACTGTCATATCAATTATAAATTCCATCTCTCACCGCTTCTTTGGAAAGTACTTAAAAAGTATATGCCCGCAGCCGATTATCTGGCAAAACATGAATGGAAGAAGCACGGGACGTGTTTTGGGACGGATGCGGAGACATATTTTTTAACCGCGATAAAATTAACTCAACAATTTAATGAGTCTCATTTTTTAACTTTCGTAAGAATGCATATGGGGCAATATGTAACATTACAGAGATTAAGATTTGTATTCGGCAGTGCTTTTGGAGACAGAAACAGAAGAAAATTTCAAGTTATTTGTGAAAGAAAAAACGGTAATGTATATATAACTGAAATAAGACTGAATTTAAAAGGAGATCCTACGAAATTGGGTCTGAAAGAATTATTGGATAACGCAGAACCTATGATAGGGGTAAAACAATGTCCGGGCGGAGTTTTCGCTCTCCCGTAAAAATTTATTAAAAGATTTTTTTGCCTCTGTTTTTAAAAAAATCCGTCATATATTTCTTTTGTCTGTTTTTTAACGGTTCTGTTAAATAATTTTCTCAAAACAAATTCTATGAAAAAGGCGATTATAAACGCTCCGATTAAATAATAAATAGTAGCAGTTTGATTTTTGAGATTATAATATAAACTTGCCGTAACTACCAATGACATCAACATAAACGCTAAGATGATTAAAATTTTATTCGCCCCAGTTTTATGAGTTAATTTTATATGTTTATAATGGACTAAAGCCTGTATAATCAACACACTTAATGCCGCTACCGTTGTAATTTCACTTAAATTAAAAAATAATATCATAGGAATAATCAGAGCCGCTGAAATTAAAAGACCCTCATAAGAATTGAATATGTTATATTCGTAAATTTCAGGCAAATCACCTTTTTTAGCAAGTGTATAGCTTATTTCCGTTGCTGCGTATAATGTTGCGTTTATGGCGCTTGTAGCCGAAATCAATGCCAAAACCGCCATAATTTTGAAGCCGTATTCTCCGAATATAGGTTTTGCAGCTTCTGCTAAAGCATAATCTTTTGTTTTAATTACTTCATCAAGAGATAAATTTCCCAATACGGCTATACTAACCGCAACATATAAAACTGTTACGACACTTATTGCTAAGATCATTGCTTTTAAAACGGTTTTTTTAGGGTTTTCCATATCTTCTATAGCATTTGTGATTACGCTGTATCCCTGATAAGCAAAAAATGTCAGTCCGACAGCAAATATAGCATTTATTAACGTAGGAGATTTTTCAGGTGACAAATAATCTACATGTATGTTAAAAAGAGCTGCAAGAGTAAAAATGCTTAATCCTATAAGTTTAATCGCTACGATTATATTTTCGCTTTTTGCCACGAATGTAGCACCCAAAAGGTTGATGACGGTAAAAAACAAAATTATACCTATTGCAAAAGTATTAATCATAAAAATCGAATCATACCCGAAAAGCCTTGCGCCGTATTCTCCGAAACTTTTAGCAACGGCTGCGAGTGTAATAAGCTGTGCGAAATAAAACATAACACTAAGTGCACCTGAAAAATAATTTTCTCCGTATTCTTGGACAAGATATTCAATTATTCCTCCACGGCTTGGAAAACGTATAGCAAGTTTGGCTAAAGAATATCCGCTAAGAAGTGCTATTATTCCTCCTATAATAAAAGATAACCATACCAGATTACCGGCAATACTTCCCGCAAGACCTATTACAATGAAAATACCTATTCCAACCATCGTACCGATGCCGAGCATAGCGGCTGAGATGGTATCAAAGGCTTTTTTATTCATTACATTCCAAGAAAATATTTAATTTTTAAATACACTATATAAAAAATTCCCGCCAATATTCCACCGAAAATTCCGGCTAAAGCGTCATCACCCATTACTCCCAAGCCCCCTTTTAATTTTTTGTCAATTCTTCCGATAATTGAAGGCTTCCAAATATCTAAAATTCTAAATGCCAAAAACGCGAAAAGAAGTTTTATAATCGTATCTTGTTTTAAATTACCCAGTATTCCTATTGTGATTAATACACCTGCTATTTCATCTATTACGATTCTTTTGTCGTCGTGTATACCGCCGTTTTTTTCATATTCTTCTACCATCTTATAGCCCATGACAAAAAATAAAAGCGCTAACATCAATATTGTCTGATTTGGGTTTGGGAAAAATTTAATTACCAAAAAAGCAATAACAACTCCTACTAAACTGCCCCATGTGCCTGGAGCTTTTGGTAAAAGCCCGCTGTAAAATCCAGTTAAGAAAAACCAATTAATTTTCTTCATATTCACTCCATAATAAATTTTTTTCTTTTAAATCATTAATAATTGCCAAAACTTCTTCATCTCTCAAATCATGAAAATCTTCATAAAAGCTTGCCACCGCAAAAGGTTTTTTATCATTTTCTATAAGACAATATACTTCGTCGAAGTATCTTTCAAGTAATTTTCTGGTATCGGTAGGACAAACTGGAGCCATGGCAATTATTTTATCCGGATTTAATTTTTTTAAAAATTCATAAGCTGCAATAGCCGTGTAACCACTTGCAAAGCCGTCATCCACCACTATTGCCGTTTTCCCTTCTAAAGATTTATAAGGGGCGTTTTTTCTGTATAAAAAGTCTCTTCTTTTTACTTCTTCCAAAACTTCCCTTGCTATCGTATCTATAGGAATTTGGGAAAAAAGATATTCAAAATTAGGATTTAATATAACTTTGCCGTCAATGGTTATGCTTCCGAAACCGGCTTCAGGGTTAAAAGGAATAGGGAGTTTTCTAACTACGACAATATCAAAAGGAATTCTTTTACTGAGCGATATTGCGTATCCGATTGGAACTCCGCCTCTTGGTATCGCAAAAACTACACTGTTTTTTGGAATATCTATAACTTCACTGAGTTTAATTCCTGCATCGAATCTATCTTTAAAAGGTGCCATTTTTTTTCCTTTATGTAAGAGAACTTGTTTGATAAAGTTTCATTAAAGCGATATAAAAATCTTCATCCGAGCTTTCTTCTATAAGTCCCTTATTCGGAGATATATCATAATAAAGTTTTTGTAAGTTTTTGAATCTGTTAGGGAAAAGATGAGCCAAATATTTTGCGCTTATTTCTTTTCTCATCAAAATAGTCGGAGGAATCAGTCCTGTTTTAATCAACTCAAAAATAGAATCGCTATGATAACTTATATGATGATGACTTCCGTGAGGGCATGAATTTACGCTTACAATCGTTTTACATTTTTCACAATATACATATTCGTTTATCGTATCCACTTCAATATCTAAATTCATACTGTCAAAAATACTTTTTATATGATTGGCTTCATAATGAATCCCGAGCCCTTTATGGGTTTGTCCCATTATAAATTTATTACACCCGAAATTTTTAGCAATCATTGCATCAAGAATAGCTTCATTAACTCCTGAGAAAATATAAGTATTAAGAAGCGGAACCACTAAAATTTTATCTTTTGGAAAATAATTGGTGATTACTTCATTTAAAGCATCGTATCTTAATTTGTATGGAACTTCTTCTTCTTGAATATTTTTTATTAGAAACACTATTAAAAGATCGTGTTTTTCAATTGCCATTCTCATTATTCTTTCATGCACTCTGTGAATAGGTTTTGCGTGCATGGTCATACCTATTATTGAAGTTAGGTTTTTTGTTTTTTCTCTTACAAAGTCCACTCTTTTTTTTATTCCGGTATCTTCTACCCAAAAGTCACCGGCAATTGCGTATTTTCCAAGTCTTTTAAGCGTTTTTGCAACTTGAGGATAATTTTGGGCGTCGGTGGTTCCGTAAATATTTTTTACCCTCTCAATCGGGTCTATTTCGTAAATTTCTTCTACATTTACTTCGCCGACTTTTTTATCTTCACAAAAAAGATCGATTTTTTTCGGATTTGATTTTAAAATTTCTTCGTTTTTTTTACCTGCTGGTGCAAGAATAAAAGAAAACGGAACGGATTGATCTTTATATTTTTTTTCTTTATCGGCTGTTTTGGCCTCTTTTGAATTCATTAATTTATCAAAAGGTTTCAAAAGACCGGCTTGGACCATAGCAAGAGTAATCCATGCTTCTTTATCTATAAAGATTTTATTTTTGTTTAAAGATTCCATATTTTTTCCTTTTTTCCCATAAACTTTTTCTGCTTATTCCAAGTTTTTTACTAAGTTCCGTATCAGGAAATTTATGCTGATGGGTTTTTATAATGAATTTTATATATTCCTCTATACTTAATATTTCTTCGTCAAAAAAGTTTTTGGCATTAGCTTCTATTTCTAAAAATTTGTCAATTTTATCGTAATTCTTAGGAAGAAGTATAATTGATTTATATTTTGAGATATAGGTCAGTATATTTTCATCTTCAACTTTTTCGTAGTTCAGACAAAAATATATTTTGTTTTGGTCTTTAAATTTTTTTTTGTCGAATTTAGTTAAATCTATTATTTCTATAAGGGCATGTTGTTCTTTAGCTACTTCATATATAAATTTTTCAACTGTTTTAGAAGGAGTTGATTTTATAAAAACAGGAAAATTATACTTAGGTAGTTTTAGTTCTATATCTTTTAAAATAAAGTCGATAAAAGCTTCCAGTTTTTTTACTTTATCTTTGAGTTTATAATATTCTTGATAATGTTTTATTTTTCTAATAAGTTCTTCAATAGTGAAAGGTTTTTGTAAATAATCGTCCGCTCCTATATTGATAGGGTGGGTAACATTTGAATAAGTTACGTATGGAACCAAAAGAATAATGATTTTATCTTTTTTTTCTCTAATAAAATTATCGATATTTCCCTGAAGATTGGTGTTAACAATAAAAACATCGGCGTCTTTATCCATAACCTCGTTATATGAACCGTAAATTTCGCAGTTTGCTTTTAATTTTTCGCTAAGGTTGTTTTGAATGCTTTGTGCCAAGTAGAGTTCATTTTCTACTATTATAATGTTCATGCCAGTCCTTGTATGTTAGATTTGCGTTTGAGATTACGGCAATACCTTCACCTCTTCCTATAAATCCCATTTTTTCGTTTGTGGTAGCTTTTACGTTTACAGGTGCTTTTAAAATATTGCTGAGGTTTCTTTGGATTTTAGTTTTATATTTTTTTAGTTTCGGTTTTTCTGCTATTATGGAAATATCGGCGTTTATGATTTCATATCCGGTGCTATTAAGCGTAGAAATGATTTCTTCAAGCAGTTTGACACTTGATGCGTTTTTATATTTTTCATCGGTATCCGGGAAAAATTCTCCGATATCTCCAAACCCGGCAGCTCCTAAAAGTGCGTCAATCAGACTGTGAATTACCACATCTCCGTCACTGTGGGCTTTTAATCCATAATCTGAATCTATTTCCACTCCTCCTAATATCATTTTTTTATTTTTTTCAAAAGCATGTGTGTCATAGCCGTTTCCTGTTAAAAAAACTTTTTTAGGAGGTGTTAGACACGGAAGGTCCAAATCTTCAAAATAGGTGATTTTTTTTGAAAGTTTTGAGCCTGGAATATATTTAATTTCACCTCCCAAAGCTTCAATAGCAGCTCTTTCATCGGTAAAAAGTTTATCGGTGTTTAGGGCTTTTTTTAAAATTTCAGTGCGGCTAAGCTGTGGGGTTTGAATAAGTTTTACTTTCTCTCTGTCAATTGTTTTATTTTCATAAACGATTGTATCTACGGGCTTTAAGAAAGGTACGGTGCAGTCTGCCGGGTTATTTAAAAGATTTAAAACCACTTCTTTTGGAACGCATGCTCTTGCTACGTCTGTAACCATCACATATTCGGTATTAACGTATTCAAGAGCGTTTTTTAAACTGAGCTGTCTTTCTTTATCGCCGGGTATTATTGTATAATCGCTTGATTTTTCGTATAATCTTACTTCTTTTGGATTTGCCGTAATTATAGTCTTTTTAAAATCAAAAAACTCGTTTATTTTATCGGCGACAAACTGCCATAAAGGCTTATTTCCGATTCTAATCCACTGTTTTTTTACTTCATAGCCGAATCTGGTGGAATTTCCGGCACTAAGTACTATTAAAGTCACATCCAAAGTGTTTCCTTTTGTAAAAATGTTACGAAATTATACACAAAAAATGTTACAATATGTAAATTCTTGTGTGGATGAAAAAGTAAAAAGTTTCGATTTTTTAGGATATGGCGCAGAGGACGGCAATAAATTAAGCTTAATAATAAAGCGATTTAAGCCAACTTTAAGCTTTTTTGGTTAAATTCCGATAAAAGTTATCTTAAAAGGAAATTTATGAGAAGAGAATGGATTAAAAAACGTCAAAACGACAGCGTAAGAACTCAAATGTATTACGCTAAAAAAGGCATTATAACAGAAGAGATGGAATATATAGCCAAAAAAGAAAATTTAGAGCCTGAATTCGTAAGAAATGAAGTGGCAAGAGGAAGACTGATTATTCCGGCAAATATTAATCACGTTCATTTAGCACCTATGGCAATAGGAAGGGTAACTAAAACTAAAGTAAACGCAAATATCGGGGCAAGTGCCCTTGCAAGCGATATAGAAGAAGAAGTAAGAAAACTACAAACGGCCGTAAAATACGGAGCCGATACTGTTATGGACCTCTCGGCTGGAGCAAGAAATATGGATGAGATAAGAGAAGCGATTATAAAAGCCAGCCCGGTACCTATCGGAACGGTTCCTATGTATCAGATTATGGATGAGATTGAAGATGTTGAAAAACTGACATATGACGATATTTTAAGAGTGCTTGAAAAACAGGCGAAACAGGGAGTCAGTTATTTTACGATTCATGCAGGATTATTATTAAGACATATGCCTGAAATCGCTAAAAGAAAAATGGGTATAGTATCGCGTGGTGGAAGTCTTACCGCTTCTTGGATGTTAAAACATCATAAAGAAAATCCTTTTTATACTATTTTTGATGATATTTTGGATATTTGTAGAAAATATGACGTTTCTTTGTCCTTAGGAGATTCTTTAAGACCGGGGTGTTTATATGACGCAAGCGACAAAGCTCAGCTTGAAGAGCTTAAAGTTTTAGGTGAGCTTACAGAGAGAGCTTGGGAAAAAGACGTTCAGGTGATGATTGAAGGACCCGGGCACGTTCCTATTAACGAAATTGAAAGAAATGTAAAATTAGAGCAGATTTACTGCCACGAAGCGCCTTTTTACGTACTAGGACCTCTTGTACTTGATATCGGTGCCGGATATGACCATATAGGAAGTGCCATAGGGGCCGCGATGGCTGCGTGGTATGGTGTAAGTATGCTATGTTATGTGACTCCGAAAGAACACTTGGGACTTCCGAACGAAGAAGATGTTAGAGAGGGAATGATGGCATACAAAATTGCAGCTCACGCGGCGGATATTGCCAGAAAGATTCCGGGAGTTAGAAAAGTTGATGATGAGATGAGTGATGCTAGATACCATTTTGATTGGAAAAAACAGTTCGAGCTTGCTTTAGATCCTGAAAGGGCAAAAGAGTACCATGATGAAACTCTGCCTCAGGAAGTGTTTAAAGAAGCGGAGTTTTGTTCGATGTGCGGACCGAAATTCTGTTCGTATAAAGTTACTCAGGAGGCTTTAAGCGATTTTGACTGGGAAGAGTTTAAAAAAGAAGCTGCTGATAAAATGAATAAAAAAAATTAGATTTTATTGACAAATATAAAAAAAAGTTATATAAATAATAAAAAATTCTTATAAGGAGAAAAAGTGAAAGAAAAAATTCAAGAAACCCTAAAAAAAGTACTTTATCCGGGGTTTAAAAAATCAGTAGTTGATTTTGGGTTTGTAAAAGATATCGAAGTTAGTGAAGATGGCAAAAAAGCCATTATTACTTATCAAATTCCTTCATCTGATGATGAAGTGGCTCAAAAGTTAAACGATGCTACTGTTGATGCTCTAAAAGAGATCGGAATAGAAGCTACTACTCAGATTATCAGACCTAAGAAACCAAGAGAAACATCTTCTCGCGGTGTAAACAAAATGCCAAGCGTAAAAAGCTTCGTAATGGTAAGTAGTGGAAAAGGAGGAGTTGGTAAATCAACAACTGCCGTAAATTTAGCATTGGCACTAGCAAAAGAAGGAAAAAAGGTAGGAATTCTTGATGGGGATATCTACGGACCGAATGTCAGTAGAATGCTTGGAATGCAAGACAGAAAACCGGAAGTAGTGGGAAATAAAGTAAAACCTTTTGAAAATTATGGAGTGAAATTTATCTCTATGGCAAATATTTTGCCTGAAGGTAAAGCACTTATGTGGAGAGGTGCGATGCTTACAAAAGCCCTCCAGCAGTTTATGGAAGACGTAGAATGGGGAGATTTAGATATTTTAGTTATCGATATGCCTCCAGGAACAGGGGACGCTCAAATGACTATGGCACAACAAGTACCTGTAACAGCCGGTGTTGCCGTAACCACTCCTCAAACTGTAGCTGTGGATGACGCTAAGAGAAGTATGGATATGTTTAGACAGTTACACATTCCTATTGCCGGTGTTATTGAAAACATGAGCGGATTTATCTGTCCTAACTGCGGAGAAAAATATGACATTTTCGGAAGCGGTGCGGCTGAAAAGTTAGCAAAAGATTACGATACGAAAATACTTGCTAAGGTTCCGATCGAACCTGCTGTCAGAGAAGGCGGTGATAAGGGTGAGCCTATCGTAGTGTCAAGACCGGATAGTGAAAGCGCTAAACAATTTTCAAAAGCGGCAAAAGAACTTCTAAAATTCATAGACTATGTTCATGAACAAGACCTTGCGGGAAACGAAATGATTCAACCGATCTACGGAGTAAACGGCGCACCTAGCGCATGCAGTATGAGATAAGGGTTTTTCCCTTATTTCTTTTTAAATATATTATGTCTGTCACTTATATTATATATTGTGATACTATTTCACAAAACAGATCTGACATTATTTTTAGGTAAAAAATGAAAAAGACGATTAAAAAACGATATATCAGAATTTATATAAAAGATTAAGAACAGCTTGCCGGAACTTTGCCCGCAATTACTCCTTTTAAAAATGCTTTTAAATCGTTAAGTTTTCCTTTTTTAATGATTTTTTCAATTCCTTTTATTGCAATGAACTGTTTTTGATCTTTTAACACTTCAATAAGTTTCTTACCGTTGTTTGCAAAAAGTGTGTCTAAATCTTCATCGGTTTTTGCGCCTATTATTTTTACAAAATCGGTAACTTTGATTTGTGACGGTTTAAGTATGTATTTTGTATAGTATTTATAACCCTGGTTGTAGTCCCCTTTTTTTTCAAAAAGCTCGCTTTTAGCAAAAGTCTGCTCAACCTTATATGTTTTTAAAGTAATGCTTTTTGGAGTCTTATATACGCGTAAAATAATTATCGATTCGCCGTTTTTATTTAAATCTTCCAATATTTGTGGAAGAACGTTTTCATTGAAATCTTTTTTTATAATCGCTTCGGGTGAAGATGCGAAAAGAAACACAAAACAGCTTAATATAAGAAATTTTTTAATCATTTTAACCTCTTTTTTTAATTATACCAATTTTTATGAAAAAATCAGACTTTTCAGTGTCGAATTGGTGTATTCTTCTGGGTTTGGAATCTGTTTTTGGAATTTAAACGCGGTGTTTGATTCAGTTATTTTTATTAGCTCTTCTTTTGTAAATTTCGGTGAATTTATACATGCTAAAACGGTTGTGTTTTCGTGAGAGAGTAAAGGTAGTTTTTTTATAATTTTTATATAATCTTTCGATGCGATGAAACTGCCTTTTTGGTGTGTCGGAGGGTCGATTATGATGATATCGTATGGTGCTTTTCTTTTTAGTTTTGCAAAAGCTTTTAAAATATTATAAGGCCAAAAAGCGATATTTTTTATATCTAAGGAGTTTATCTGATGATTGGTCATGCCGGTTGAGAGTGCGGATTTACTCATATCTACGTTTGCTATAAATTCAGCGCCTCCACGTCTGGCGAATAAAGAAAATCCGCATGTATAAGCAAAAAGATTTAAAACTTTTTTATTTTCGGCAATTTTTTCAATATAAGCTCTTGAATTTTTCATATCCCCGAAATATCCGATGTTTTGATTAAAAAAGTTTATTTTGAATTTTATGCCGTTTTCTACAGCTGTCGCATTTTGCGGAATTTCTCCTTTTAAAGAGAAGGTTTCGTTATTGTAGCGTCTTTTTATTATGATATTTTTATATTTATCTGGAGCGTATTTTTTAATCTCACTGAGAATTTCGGTTTCATTTATATTTTCATAAAATTGAACGAAAAGTATGTCGTTGATACTGTCAATAGTCAAAAATTCATATGTTTTTTCTCCTCTTCCGTGATAAAGCCTTTTGAATTCTTCGGTGGTAGATTGATTTAAGATTTCTTTTAACAAATTATGCCTTTTTTTGAAATTTTAACAGTAATTTTAAAATTTTGTTAAGTATAATTTTAATATTATTTTAAAGGGGATTAATGAAACTCAGAATTTTTACCACTTCAAGACAGGTCAGAGAGTTTTTAAAAAATAAAAACAATGAACTTCTCGATAAAATCTATACTCTTGGTGAATTTTTAGAAAAAATTGTCGTGGTTGATGGCAAAAAGTTTATTGATAAGGATTTAAGAAAAAAATATTTATATGAAGCAATAAAAAATGTGGATGTGGAAAAACTCGGAATTGCTAAAGAATTTATAAATTTTTTTGAGGACAGCGATTTTATATTTTCATTTTTTAATGAGCTTTTTTTGGAAAGAGTCGATATTGATAAAGTAATTTTAAGTGATGTTTATCTGGATTACGAAGAACATCTGATGATTTTAAGAGAAATACGTGAAAATTATAAAAAACTCTTGGAAGAAAACGGATATATAGATAAATTTTTAATTGATGATTTTAAGATAAATAATGGTCTGCTTGATGGGGTGGAACAGATTGAAATAAAGCTTGAGGGGTATCTTAGCTGCTTTGATTTGGAAGTTTTGGAAAAAATCGACAAACCTATCTTTATAAATTTTGATGTGGACGGTTTTAATAAAAACCTTTTGGAAAAATCATTTAAAATAGGAGTTGAAGAAGGGAAAAGCTATTTATATGATTTTAAAAACAATAAATTAAAAGAAATAAAAAAAGAAGAAAAAAAACCTCAGGTAAGTGTGGAGTATTTCAGTGAGAGAATTTCACAGGTTGATTTTGTATTTGCCAAAATCGCTCAGTTTGTTGATGAGGGAATAGACCCTGAAAAAATAGCGGTGGTGCTGCCGGATGAAAGTTTTAGTGAGTTTTTAAAGCTGTTTGATGAATATGAAAACTTAAATTTCGCTATGGGTGAGAGTTTTACAAATAGCGATATTTATATCAAACTAAAAGCGATTTATGAATATCTTTTAGGAGATGAGAAAGCTTATAAAAAGTGTGAAGATGTGTATGAAGAATTCGAAAAAAGCGAACTTATAGAATTTATAAGGTCTCATTCCTCCTCTGATGAACTTAAGGTAATAGATGAAGAACTTTATAAGCTTGAAGCGTTTAAGGACATATTTGATAATAAAAAAGATTTTTTATATTTTGTGCTTGAGAGATTTAAAAATAAGAGTTTTGATGACGTTTACAGCGGGAAAATTACATGTATGGGGGTGCTTGAGAGCAGGGGGATGGAGTTTGACGGAGTAATTTTGGTTGATTTTAATGACGAGAGTGTTCCGAATGTGGGTGAGAGTGATTTGTTTTTGAATACTTATATAAGAAAACTTTCATCCCTTCCGACAAGACAAGATAAGGAAAATTTACAAAAACATTACTATTTTCAGCTGGTAAAAAACGCAAAAAAGGTTGCTATCAGTTATGTAAAAAACGAAGAAAAGGCTCCAAGCAGGTTTTTATATGAATTAAATCTGCCTCTTGGAGAAAATGTGGATGAAAAATATAAAAATACGGCAATAAAATTCTCATCAAAAAAAGAAATTACAGAGTATGACGATAATTTCGAGGTGAAATTTCCGCTGTTTCCGACTACCCTGAAAACTTTGCTTGAATGTCCGAAAAAATATTATTTTTCAAAAATTTTGGAAATAACAAATGAAGAAGAGGATGAGGAGGAGTTTTTCGGAAATATTTTTCACGACTCTATAAAAGATATAATAAGTAATAAATTCAGTTCGTCAGATGAATATTATGAAGCTCTAATAAGGGCTATTACTTCAAAAATTTCAGATAAAGAACTTTTATTTGAAGTGTTAGTGAAGTGGGATGATAAAATAAGAAAATTTTGTGAAACGGATTATAAAAATATTAAAAACGCCAGGATTTTACCGGAAGAGACTATAAGATTTTACTATGAAGGTGTAGAGCTTGCGGCACGGGTTGACAGGATAGATATTAAAGACGATGAGGTTGTGTTAATCGATTATAAAACTTCAAAAAACGCTTTAAAAAATGAAAAATATCCATATGAGTTTCAGACGACTTTTTATTATTTATGGGCAAAAGAGAAATTCCCTGATAAAAATATAAGAACTGTGATTTGGGATTTGTATGAAGGGCAGATGATAGAAGGGATTATAAAAGAAGATATTTTGAAAAACGTATTAAAAAAACTGCCAAATAAGGTAAAAGAAGCTGAAGATATTATATTTGAAATCGATGATAAAGAATTTGTAAAAAAAAGAAATGATATTTGTAAATACTGCGAATACCAAATCGCATGCGGGAGGGATTTATGAAAAGGCTTTTGGGAGTAAAAGCGAGTGCGGGAAGCGGGAAAACTTTCAGACTTGCCAACAGATACATTTCACTTCTGGCTCATGATTCACCGGTAAATATAGTTGCCATAACTTTTACTAATAAAGCGGCTAATGAAATGAAAGAGAGAATCGTTAAGTTTTTAAATACTCTCGGGAGTGATGAGAGTGTGGTAAAAATGATTTGCGATGAATTAAATATTAATGAAAAAGAACTTTTAAGAAGAAAAAAAGAGCTTTTAAAAAAGTTTTTGACAAATGATATAAAC
>Ga0256837_1001171_pt1 | contig 18579 bp, 2 predicted proteins | sample 4562384metaG_FD_185976 | JGI IMG/M metagenome (GOLD analysis project Ga0256837, IMG submission 185976) | Hydrothermal vent microbial communities from Guaymas Basin, Mexico - 4561-384 | ecosystem: Environmental > Aquatic > Marine > Hydrothermal vents | place: Mexico: Guaymas Basin | collected...
ATTATCGGATTATCTTTAACATCTATTGTAAGACCATCAGAATATTCATCAATGGTTGTATCCCAAGTGTATGTAGGAAGATATTGATGTAATGACATAGCATCATTAATTAGAGATTGATTATAAATAGTATCTAAGTCTAAAAACAAACGTTGTGTTAAAGCATAGGACTCCTGTTCTGCTGTACGTATTGCATCTCGCATTTCGTCAAGTTGTAAATCAGCAGTTTGTTCGTCTAATACCGCATAGTCTTTAATAACATCATAATTATTATTTATATGATATTCTGGTAAATTATATAACGCAGGTGAAAATAAATTTGAAAATGAATTAGCACCAGTTTGTAAACCAAAACGAGCAACGTTATATCTAATTAGATTTTCTGCTAGCAATCTAACTCTTTCATCAGAATGGTTTAGCATAGTAAGGTGTGAATTACGTACACTATCAAGAAATACATCTTTATTGTTAATATTTGCAACTTCAATATTATGAAAGTTGTATTTTTGAATATTAAACAAATCTAGATTTGGAGATAGATAAGCAAGGATATGATACTCATCTATTTCGTCATTTAGTATTTCTTTAACTACTGCTAATTGTTGAGCTACCGATAATTCTCTAAATTCAGATAGTGGCATATTTTTATCTATTGTGAATACAGCAGATTTATTAATACCTAATAGATTATCTATAGTTTCGTCATCAAGCTTATAAAAATCATTATCTCCAAGAACAAGATGTTTATAATACAAATTAGCAGATAGTTTATTAACTACAGTTTTACGTAAATCTTTACCTTTAATTCCAAAATAATCAAGCATCGCATCACTATAATGAGCAAATTTAGTATTGGCATATGAATATTTAAATGCTCCCATTTTTGGTAATTGAGTTATAAAAGCCCTACTTAATTTATTTGAATATTCATAGTACGATTGAAGTATTTTATTTCCTCCTTGTTCATACACATAGTATAGTACATCATAAATTTCATTAGATGTCTCATCTTGTACATATATCTTTGGTACTGGACGTGCTTCATCTTCCTTTTCCATATTTAGTCGTTCTTGTGCTAATATCTTCTCAAGTTGATTATATAATTCAAAGTTTTCAGCAAATGATTTACCAGCACCAAATTTATCATAGTTTAACAATATTATAACTTTTGTTAAATCATTACCTAATTTACTGAACTTATTAATACTTTCAACAAGTGAAATTTGAGTTAAATAATTATCTAGTCTATTATGTACCGGCTCAAAATAAATATTGTTTGATATATTAACTACTTCTTTAAGTTGTTCTGCGGTTGGATTACGACTTGGGTTGTTAGAAATATGTTTGCTTATTGCTTTAATTGTAGATTTCCATAGTACAGGGTGGTCTGTTTTACCTGCTGCAAAATCTGTAAATGCTGTTTTAATGTTATTGATATACTTCTTTTCTAAGAATCCTAAGTAATCTTCTAATTTAATTGGTTGTTTAACTCTAAATGTTTTAAATATATTAACTATGCCTTTATATTCAGCATTATTTAAAATCGGCTTTATATTAGTACGTACAATTGTATTCATTGATAGCAATTGGTTTTCATTAGAGTTGTTAAGAGCAACATAAATATTATCAAATATTGCAGCTGCTTTTATTTGTTCCTCTGTTGGTTCTTTTGCTTGTATAAATTCATTTGCTTGTCTGAAAATATCATCAATGTTATTAGCAATTTCTTCACCAAAATTATCTACTAACCAAGCTTGTTGTTCTTTTGAGTTAAAATAACTAACATCTAGTTGGTTTAATCTAGTTTTAAGCTGGTCATATATTTTATAAACAGCGTTAGCAACACTAATCTCTTTTACAATTTTATGAACAAATGTTGTTATAGCTTGTGTTGTAACATTTACTTTATCTGGTGCGTGTAATGATTTATTATATTCATGCCAATCATTTATTATTTTTGCAGCCAATGTATTAACAAGTCGTACACCATATTGCATATCTCCGGTTACACCTAACCCAACAATAGTAGAAAATAGATTAGCTGTAAGTCCAGTCGGTAATTTATTCTTAACCGCATCTGCTGCATAATCAATCCATGCACCTAATTCGTCAAGCAATGGTCTGCCATCTATATTAAGTCCTGAACCATCAGCAGTCCAACCTATTTTATTAAATGCAATTGTTATATATTTATCACTATTAAATGTTAATTCATATCTAGCCTCTAACATCTTTACTAACTCTTCCCTATTCTTAATACCAGTTCGTTCTTTTAATTCTTCAACTGTATATGTTAATTTGACTGTATTAGACAATCTAGCTTTAACTTTAGACAATTCCGCAAAACCAGTTGCTGTATTAGCGGCAATAGGAAGTACTGTCTTACCTGTTAATGCACTACGTCTAAAATATAATTGTGTAGATAAATTAATAGGGTTTCTATCTTCTTCAGTTCTACTTTCTTTAGCAACATCTTCAAGAAAATTAAACGCAGCTGGTTTATGGTTTCTATATAGATTGTTTTTGTTTTGTAGAAAACTATCAAATACATCTACCAAATCTGAATATACAGCATTAGTTGGTTGTACATCTAACGTGTTAAGTTCAGCAAATTTAGTAAATATATCTGTTAAAAGAGCTTGCTTTTCATTTATCAGTTGCTGAACTTGTTCATTTTTAGAATCAAATAATTGTTGTTGTTCGGCTTTAGCCATTTCATAAGGTGTAAAACGCCCTAATTGCTCTTCAAAACGAGCACGCATATCTTCAAGTTGAGATATAACATTGTCTCGGTTTTGTCTTAATTCATCACGTTTTTCTACTAATTCGTAGTATTCATGCTTTAAAACGTCATCATATAAACCTTGTTGATTTAATTCTTCAAAAGTATCTACAATATCAGCAAGTCTTTCGTTTACGGTAGCAATCTGTTTTCTATACCCAGCAATAGCTGCATTTGCAATACTTCGTTGCTCAAAAAAGTATTTATGTAAAGCTTCTTTACTTTCTTTTGATATATCAAGTTCTGCTAGTTCTTTAAAACGGTTATTTATTGTACGTAATTGTTCGTGTAAATTTTCATTGATTATTTTATTCTCTTGCTTAGTATCAAAAAATGACTCAAGTAATTGCTTAACTTCTTGCAGTTGATTGATATAATCTTCGTCTTTAGCATATTCAATTGCAGTATTTAGCTTTTTATATATTTGACGAAGAGTTTGCAAATAATATTGTCCATCGGCATCTAAATTATGATTTAGCATATCAGCAACAGAAAACTGTACATTCTGCCAATCAATTAAATGTTCTTCTTCAAAATAAGCTTTATTATCAATATAGGTTTTTCTGTGAACTTTACGGTTAATATATAAGGTATCAATATCAAAGTCTGCACCTGTACGAGCTACTACTTCATCAGGCAGTACAATAACAGAACCCATATCTTCAGGTAACCAACCTACAATTTCTATTGTTACAGCTGAGTGTGGAGCAGATGTCGGAATACGATAAGCAATCATTGTACGAAGTTCCGGTGAAAGTTTATTAATAGGTATTAAGTTACCATTAGCATCATAGAAATCTTTAGACCAAGGGACAATCATAGCTTGATATATAACTCTGTCTCCATCTTTAATTACTTTCAGATTCTTTGGGTCAGTTAAGTTACCGTTTGCGTCTACTAAAGCATTGTATTCAGAACTTGCAAGTATAGACTCATCTTCAGTTGTAAATATATTACCCATTCCAAAATTAGAAAGCATTACATTGTGGAGTCCGGGTACTTTAACATTAGTTACTTCTTTAGTAAACAAAGATGTAATCAAAGATTGAAATTGAGCACTACCAAACAACTCAATTGGTCTTTTAAAGTTACCTGTTTCATCAACTTCAAGTATATAATCTAAATCCGCAGTTGCTTGATTACCGGCTCTATCTTTTAATAACTTGGCTAATGCAGGTGGATTATCAAGTATATTATCAATTGTTCTCATTACTTTATACCCGCCTTGTTCAACAAGATGTGATACAAGTTTATGATAATGTTCTTTTATCCATTTACCAGTAACAGTTTGACCTTTATATTCTAATGTATCATCATCGGCAACCATTGTATCTATATGCTTAAATATTTGAATACCAGCTTTAATAGATGTATCTTTATGGTGATTTACAACCGTTACTTGGTCGCCTAGAAAGTCTCTATTTAACTCAATAACTTGTAATGCTGCGTTACCCTTTAGTAAATTTTTATTAAACCTTGTTTTATCTTTGGTTCTAAGGTCATTTACTCTATGTGCTCCGTCTTTAATAGCACTTTCCATTACAGCTATTTCAACACCTTGTTTATTAAGCTTTTTTAGAAGTAAACCAAGCTCTCTATTTTTAAGGAACTTAGGGTGTAATAATGTAAATGAAGGTTTAATTTGAAAAGGGTGCATCATATTAAGCTCTTCATTATATCTATATTCATAGTAAAATGGCTTGATTGGTTTAAGTAAATCTACAGCCATATCTAAAGGCACATCTTCTCTTAGTTCCCAAACTTGGTCTTTAGTATTAAACTTAAAGAATTGGTTGAGCATTTTAATATCACCTTTACCAATCAAATAATTAGCATATCCGTGTGGTGTAATCCAACCTTGTCCATCACCGGCTTCAATATTCTTATAATAATCTTGTAATTCCTTTTGTTTCGCTTTATCTGATATTTCGGATATGACTTCTTTAATTCCTTTTGGTGTTATCACAACATCGGCTAACAATGCAACTGGTAGTTTATCTGCTCTCTCAGGATTATTCCTGTTTATAATTCCGGCTTGTCCTAATCTTCTACTATTAGATACTACTTGTTTCGCACGTTTGGTTGTGTCATCAGAGTTTTTATAAAATGCTGTTGTGCCTTGAAATAAATATTGTTGCACTCCGTTATATACCATAGTATGAATAGTATAATCAAATAAGAAACGAGATAATACTTTATCTTTATCTAGAGTTCGTTTATCAAATTTATAATCAGCTAACTCACTTTCTGTTAATAAATTCTTAGCCAATGTTGGTGCTAATTTATCCTTAACTGGTTCAAAGTTTTCTAATAAAGCTAATTGTTCATTTGATATATGTTCGTTTATACTATCTAATATTGCATCTCTTACCTTTTTTGCTTTTTCTTTTCCGATGAGGTTTGTATTTTCCTTAAATAATTCAATTAGGTTAAAATTGTCTAATTGTATTATACCACGACTATCAAAGAAACCTTCTATTTGCTCTAATCGTTCCTGTAAACCGGTAATTGTATGAAACTTAAATATTCTACCTGCTACTTTACCATTCTTAAATACTTCACCTTTAACATGAAAAGCGTTAGATATTAGCTCTGGTTCAATTCCGTCTTTTAAATTATAAACACCATTTGTATTTTCAAACATATAATCCCTTGCCTTAAGCATTTGCTCAAACTCTACTTGAACTAGATTCAAAATTGATGCAAAATATGCGTTTTCACCTAATGGTAAATTCTTATCAAAAATAAATCTACCATCTAAGTTTACAGTTAAACCATTAAATGTAAAATCAGCAATAGTAGGAACTTTATAAAAAGTAAATTGCCCACTATCAGATTGAATTACACCCGGAACTCTACGAACAGTTTGATTTGACTTATTATAATTTGAATCTTGAGCATAAAACGCAACTGCTATATCAAATAAAAAGTCGTGTTCTGTTTCTTCTTCGTATTTACTACCAACTTGTCTATTATTTTTAGCCCCTGCGTAATTCTCTTTAACAATATCATGTAGGGCTTTATAAGCAATATCCAATAGAGCTAAATTACCATTTGCAATTAAACCTAAATCTACATCTCTTAGTTGAGGTATTACTTTAAGCACACCGGACTTAGCATATTCCATTAATCGTTCCTTTGCTCTATCAGACATAGTATTTGATTTAAAGTCGGCTTGTAGCTTTTCAATAAACCCAGCTATACGTAAAGAGTACTCTTGAGTATTATTTACGTTTATAAATGTTTCTTCTGATAAGTCTATACGAATTTTATCTATAACTTGTGATAATTGACGTAATTGAAAAAGCAATACTCCTTTTTGAGCATTAGCCACTTTAGAAAGTTTAATCTGAAATAAATCAGTAACATCTAGTGTTTTAGTTAAATCAACTTTTGAATAAGCTTCAGATAATATAGTAATTGCCTTGTTAATACCCGATAGAGTACTAAGGTTTAATAAAAATTCATCAGCCGCACCATTCAAAATTGCATATCTATCGCTATTCAATAGCTTTAATCCTAATTCATCAAGGTATTGAATAAAATATTGTCGTCTGTTTATTCCTGTAGCAGTAGTTAGATTATCTAATATTTTTGTTAAATTAGTGTAAGTACCTTTAATTAAATTAGATTTAACCGTATTTACTGTTTCTGTTTGAATACGATACGCACGAGGCAAATTAGCAATCGTGGTATTAACTTCTACGTTATTCCTACCTTTAACATTTAGTCTATTTACTATCATTGCGGGTCTTACACTCTGCAAATTAAAGTATAGTAAATTAGATAATGTATCTTTATATGGTGAGTTTCTAAATACTTCTAATAGTGCACTTATAGTTGGATTATATTTTGCTAATCTTTCTAGTTCCAAATAAAAATCTAATTGCGACATCTTATCTGCAACCTTAGTTTTAAGCATTGCTACAAGTATTGCAGGATTTACAGTTTTAGGTAATCCATTTCTTGGGTCATAAACTAATACAGGCTCACCGTGTTCATTGAAATCATATAAAGGAACAACAGATAAATGTTCATATAAAACAGGGTCTAGATTAGAAGTTGTACTATTAGACGCATCAAATTTATCAAATAACGCTTTCATAAAAGCACCTTCTTCGTCTTCTGATAAATCTTCAGCTATATCATTTCTTTTATATGTAATGATATATGAGTTTAAAGCTGCTGCAAAAATACTAGTATCATTATTTAAAATAGCTGATTGTAACGTAGATTCTTTGTTATTCAATTTAGCAGTAATAAGGTATTTATCTAATTCTCGTATTATATCATTTGCTAAAGCTACAGCCTGAATAGTACTAAAATTGTCATCGTTACGTTCTAGTACAGATATATAATGTTCCAAAGTAGATTTAGTAATACCTATTAAATCAACTAAACCAATATCTAAATTGGCTTCTATTATATCGTCTTTGGTTACATTTCGTCCAAGCGTATCACGTAAAGCATCAAGTGCAATATCTCTATCGTGATAAATTTTATTCATTATTCGGTGTAACAAATCAACACCGGATTGTATTCGTTTATGTTCTGCTTCATTTGTAAGTCCAATAGTTGCAGACAAATGTTTATCTGTATCTACTATATAGTCTTCTGATTGCTTTGCGTTAAATAAATGTTCTATGTATTCATTTCCCCTATAACCGTTAAATGTGGTTTTAATTGGTTTCTCCGATAAACCAGAAAGTTCATCTATAGTTGGTTCACCGGATTCAAGAATACTGTTGTATTTATTTGAATACATTTTTGCTTTAAACAATATTGCATCAGATAAGCTAAAACCTTTGTCTAACGCAGATTGAATAAATTTACTAGGATTACCATTACGGTCTAGTGTAAAAGCGTAACCGCCATTAATACCAATTAGTTTTAAAGCAACTACCTCATCTGTCTTTGCTTTAAGAATATCAAAAGTTTCTTTGAAATCTATATCAAGAAGTGCCTCATTAAGAGACACTTCATTTATAGTTCCATCTGGTCTTAAAATTGCATTACAAGCCATATATTAATATTTAATGTTTAACAATAATTATTATCAACCTCAAAGTTACCAAATTCGTTGGCAATATCGCCTATATCCCTCATACTTTTTATATTTGTAGTTTGAGTATTAGTTGTACCTGTACTTACAGAAGAACTTGTATTTGTTGTAGCAGTAGGATTAGCAGAAGTTTGTGAAGTAGTACTTCCTCCCTCTCCTACTGGGGGTCTTCGCTTACTAAATAATTTAGCTTCATGACCTGCTACTAAAATATCAGCAAGAATACTATCTGCATTTACATCAAAATTGAAATTAATACCTAATACATCAAGTATTTTATTTATTATTTCACTAAGCAATGATTTAGACTTATTAAACGGACTACGAACATGATTAAGTAAAATTGCAACTTCTGGGTTAGTTATAGCATATGTTATCAATTCTTCGGCAGTTACATCATTATTTGCAAAACGAGATATTAAAGCAGGTGTTAAACCAAGTTGTTTTGCCATTGCTTCTAGTTTATCACTATGCTTACTTAAATATTCTTGTATGGGTTTTAATTTAGATTCTAATAGAGTTTGTTCTTTGGTGTTAAACTTAGCACTATGTATAAGCTCATGGACAATTAGTTGTCCAAATGCAATGTGAAGTGCTTTATTAGGTAAATTAAAAAGTCCAGTTGTAAACCTAAATTCCTTCTTGCCATTATTATCATATGCAAAGCTAGCACTATGCTTATTTGATTTTATAATACGTACTGGAGTTGCAGCTACTTCATCGCTTATAAATTGAGATAATAATTGATAATGTTTATCATCATAAAACATTCGTAATAAATCATCTATTGTATACTCATTATTCATTAATTCATTCATTACGTTTTTAATCTTTGCACTGGATAAATATTTACGTGCAAATAAAGATTTATTAAAGAACTTAATATAAGCATTGTTAAACTCTGCAACTAGCGATTGAATATTAGGCATAGTTTCTGTGAATTGAATATCCCCAGTAGGAGAGGGAGAAGGCTTAGGTTTAGGCTTACTCTGGTTAGTTTTTGGTTTAACCTCTTTTTTAACCTTATTTGAAACCTTATGAGCATAATAATCATCACTCATTGTAACAGCATTACCTTGATATGTTAATGATTTAACATCAGTATAAACAGTTGTATTATTAGCAAAATAACTATCGGAAGATATATTACGTACTGTTAGTACTTTACCATTGTCATCTTTAATAGGAACAAGGTTAGTAACTAAATCACCACGTTTAACCATATCTTTAATTATAGTTTTTACAGTTCTTTCTTCTTTTGCTACGTAACTACTAGGTTCAAGTTGAATATTATTCAATGCAGTAGTTACAATCATATTGTTATTTAGTACTTCTGATATAAGTTCGCTAGTACTTTTATCTCCTTGTTGTATAACAAATGAAGTTTTATTATTAGTATCTAAATTAGTCTCAACTATTTTAATACCTGTTGGTGTATGTTTTATTTTAACCTGTATTGTATGACCTTTGTCATTTTTATATTGCAGTGCAAACAAAGTATCAAATTCAGTATATGTTCCAAAACCGTCTAGCTTTACATTTTTATTAGCATATACTTGTTTAACATAGTACTTCATTGTATTCCAAAACTCATCTTTACGATTAGTTCGTTCCGCAGGATTATTCAAATGTTGAATTTGTTGTTCTAAGTATCGTTGTATTGTATTTATAATTACGTTTCTTGTATCCTCATTGGTGTTACCTATGTTCTTACTATTTAATTTAAGTAGCATCTTTTCTCCAGTAAGAGGGTCAGTAACAAATGTATAAAAACCCGGACTCAATTTAGTTTTATTTTTATTTTCAACTATTATTGTATTTCCTGATTTATCCTGAAATGCAATTGAATTAAGTTCCAATTCTTTACTATTAGCAGAAATGTATTGAATGGCATTAATACTTTCTTGTGATAAAACATCAGCTATATCGGTTGTTTGAGTAGGACTTAGATTCAATCCGCCCATATTAACCATAGCATCAATAGCAAAGTTATTTACTTCATAAATTGAAACACCATCATTACTTGCAATTACATCTCTTATTGCCCTTAGTATGTTAGTTTGTTGTGTACCGGTGTTATAATTCAAACTAAACCATTGAGCTATACTTTGCTGAACTTCTTTAAAATTATTACTACGAGCTAATATATTATGTATATCAAAATCAAATATTGCATCTTCAATATTATCATTGTTTTCAATATATTCCATTTTAGCTGCAGTAACCATACGAATAACATTAGGTATAGTTAGTTTATCCGCTTGTTGTAAATTTAATAATATACCCATTACCTTATTTGTGAACTTAGCTGTATTTACAGATAATGAAGGAGGTGCAAACTTAATACCTGTAAATTTACCACTTTCTTTATCATTCAACTGTAAAGGAAGATAGCCCAAACTTATATCCACAAGTTGCATATAAATTTCTTTAGTCATACCTTTTGTATCCTTTACTTTATTATAAGATTTAGATACAACACTAAAGATATCAGTAAATACCGTTTTAGATAATAATGCTTGCACTTGTGGGTGGCTATTAGCTTTTGCTAAGTTCTGTTTAAATGCAGGTGTATCAATAGCCAACTTATGATTTATTTGTTGACCTTTATATATTTTGGCTAGATGTTTTATTTGTGCGATAACTTTAGCATCTTTTATTCTAGTCAATGTGCCATCAGATAAAAACTCTGTAGCTTTACCATTACGTAAATGCTTTTTTGCAACAGAATAAACATTTATATAATTATTAGCGATTTCACTATAATTTGTTCTATTCCTAAAAGCACTTAATGAATTAGTAACACGGTCAAATAAAGTATCCGTTGGTACAAACACACCGTATTCTATTGTATCCGGCATATTCAAAATATCAGTAAAAGTCCAATTTCCGATATTACGAGTGATGACTGGTGTAGCATAAATACTATAGCTTAATAAATACATTATTACAGCTTTATCATTTCGTACATCATCTTTGTCTTTTAGTTCTGAAATTGCATTTTTAAAGTTAGCTTTAGGTATTTCTTTTAAATCGTATGATAGTATATCATATCCTAAAGCTTTCATAATACTGATTATGTTTTGTCCTTTTTGTTTACTAAGTTCAAATATTTGCTTACGTACATCTTCGGGCAAATAATCAATTAGTTGTTTAATTATTTCACGAGACTCAACCGGAGTTAAAGCATAAAATGAATAGTTAAAGTCTTTAATCTCTTGTGCAGCAAGTTTATTAAATTCGTCCATCGGGTCTACTTCAGGAGGAACTTCATCGGATATATGACTAACTTCAACTGGTATTACTTCTTCGCCTATCTCTACAATGGTTTCCATACCTCCTTCTGATTCTGCTTCTTTAATTACTTTAGCTGCTTGTTTTAGCATATCAGAAAGTTCTAAAGCTATATCCTTTGATTGTTTTAATACCATATTCATATTGAGATTTAACTCCTTTGTTTCTTCTTCTGTTAAATCTTCTGTTTCTTGCTTTTCTTTAAGTTCTTTATACGTCTGTGCTAATTCTTCAATTGCATCTAATTTAGCTTGCAATTCGGCAATCGTTTCTTTAGTTGCGTGTTTAGATACGTATTCAAATAACTTTAGATTTTCAACAATAAGTGTGTTTAGCTCATCTTTAATAGATAAGTTTGGCTCTGCTAGTTCATCATATTGTTGCTGTATTTCGGCATATAGTTTATTAATGTTTTGCTCTAAAATATTTATTTGTTTTATCGCTTGTAACGTACTTTCTATAAGTTGATTAACTTTATTACCAATTGCTGTTTTTTCGTTGTCAGATGTTAAATTTTGCACTTCGTTTTCAAGATTTCGTAACTCTTGTTGCAAGCTAGCAAGTTTGTCGGTCAATGTTTTAACCTTTTCAGCATCTGATAGTAGCTTATTAAATTCACTAGGAAAATAATTTGCTAAATTAGACTCATTAGAAAATGCAAACTTATTAGTATATTCATTTATGATAATTGTTATCTCTTCAATGGCTTCTTTAATCTCATTTAGATATTTTGTTTTAAACTCATCTAGACTTAAATTATCTTCTACTTCTTCCGGTTCTATATTTTCAGATTGTTGTTCGGTTGCTTGTTCTAGTTCTTTTTTTATTTCTTCTGCCATTGAAGCAAAAGTTTTATCTGAATTTAGCTGTTTTAATTTCTTATTAACTAGCTCTTCTGCATAACTAAGTAAGTAAGGTGGGATTTCAGATGCCATATCTCCCCTATGAATACCATGAAAAGCATCATATATCAACTTATGTAGTTCTTCTTCGCTTTTAGCATTATCAATAGTCTCTTTGAGTTTCTTTTTCTCATTCTCAACTGTTTCTACTATATCGTCATCTATAGATTTAACAAAACCATGATTTAACATTTGCTGATGACGAGCTAATAAAATATTTGAATTAAGTCTTGCTATGTGTGCTTTGGCTTTGGCTGTAATTGCGTCAATGTCGCCATATGTTTCAAAGCCTTGTGTGTTCATTAATTTACCGACTTTTGCATCGTGTATGTCTTCAAATGAAGTAAGGTCATTATTAGTTTCTGCTTTTGGAAGGAATCCTTGTTCTTTAATATAAGATTTTACTTCATTCCTACTATCTTCTATTGCTTGTTTTTCTTGTTTATATTGAGCTTTTGTTATTTTCTTCTCTTTAAACTCTTGTTCAATTTTAGCTTCTTTTGCATCAATTGCTGTTTTTATTTGATGCACTGCGTGTTTAAGACTTTCTTCTTCTAATTTACGACGAGCATAAATATTCTTACGCATATGTTTTTTATTAACATCTAATTCAAATATCTTATCAAATTCTTTATCAAAACTAGTTGCATCTTGTTCAGCATTACGTGATTGCAATAAATAATCATATGCGTTATCGGCTACAAATTTAGCTGTACCATAATTATCTGTAACTTTTTGTACTTTATTTAATATTGGAATATAATCACGTTTTACCTCATCGATGACTTGTTTAAATCGGTCAGGGCTTATCAAATCAGCAGTAGTTTCTACTTCATCTAAATCTGCCAGTTCATCTACTTCTGTTTTCTCAACTCGTTTGGGTTTCTTAGATTTAAAACGAGACAATATTTGCTTTTGTCCAAACTCTTTTAAATTGTAGATAGCTCTATTTGTAAATTTACTTACACCTTCAGGTAAATAAAAGCTACCTTCTTCCGTTTTGGTATTAGCTTCGGCTGCGGTTTTACCTATATTCTTTAACATACCTTGTACCTTTTCTGCTTTCAGCCACTTCTCAAGCAAGTCTAGAGTTCCTGCTTTAATTGCATTTTTAGCAAGGTCTCTAAAGGTATCATCAACTATGTTTTGACGTATTGCGTTTACATCATCTTTACTTGTTAATTTAGCTCCTGTGTAAGGGTTAATTCCCTTTTCTAAATCATCAAGTTTTGTATTTAGCTCTTTAAGTTTAGTTTCTCTGGTATTAATTTCTAGTATTTTATCTTCTTTAGTTTGTATGTTTTGTTCATTTTTATTCATTACACGCATACCTGCACCAAATAATAAACCACCTGCTGCACCCCAAAAAGCTTGTTCAAGTGCTTCAGGAGATGTCAGATATTCTTGAGCTCGGCTTAATAATGTACTGTTTGGTTCTTTTCTTTTTTCTTCTGCTGTTAGCTCATCTAATATTTTTCTTGCTTGGTAATTAGCTTCGTTTTGAGCAAAAGCATTAACCCATTCTTCTATACCTTCTCCAATAGTTTCATACACTAAGTTTTCACCTAAAGCATTATATCTAAGTTTACGACCAACTCGTTGAGCTTTACTCATTTTAGATACACCTGAAGCAACTCGATTTGCATCTATTACATCTGCTTCGTGTCCTCTTAAAGGATTTGCTCTATACCTAGCTCTACCAGCTTTATATAGAGCGTGCATTTGCATAACATCGAATATTACGTTTGCAGCATCAATTTTATATGTTGTCCAAGCTGCTTCACCAGCCATATGTTTAGCTACGTTTTCTTTATCAACCGGTATGTCCTTTTCTTGCAATACGTGAGCAATACGTTGTCCTTCGTTAGTCTCTAACCATTTAGCAAATTCAACATCATTACGAAATTTATTTAAAACTTTATCATGAACCATTGCATAGGATTGAGTTGCTTCCATAAAGTTTTCTCCGTTTCGCATTATAGTACCGGATACAGCTGATTTTAGCCAACCTTTCATTGCTGGATTTTGTTCAACAGCTTGTATTAATTTGCCAACTTTACCTGCATTTTGAAGAAACTTTAGCTTGCTTAATAAACTTAATGTTTTAACTCCTGCCAATCCCGGAATCATAAGTCCAAACGAAGATGCTAAACTAACTGCATTTTCAGCCCACCAACCGGGGTCATCTAAAGCAAAGTGTTCATTTGGGTGTTCCCTATATATAGGCATTGCTTCTCTACCAGCATCTTGTATATCTTGTCCAAGCTCTGTTAGAACATTACCCCATTCTTCTTCTTCACCTATAATTTTATCCCATGATTGCTCAATCATAGCCGGTATTGAACCAAACCCTTGAATAGTCATACCTATAATATCTGTTGCCATACGCCCAAACATATGTGCTGCTTGTTCACCACCGGTTTGAGCAATAGCTCGTCTTAAATCATTATCTACACCTTTAAGATAAGATAGGCCATAGTTATTATAATTATCATACCAATCATATGGTGCATGTCCTCCTGCAATATTAAAGCTATGAGGGTCTTGGATAAACATATTTCCAACTTTATCAAAAGTTTTATCGTCAACTTTTATCACATGTGAAGAAAGGGGATTACCTCCCCCTTCAATCAACATATTGTTTTCATCTAATTTTGTTCCCATTGTTATTTAATATTTAATATTCTGAATCGTCGTATAAGAAACCATCAAAATTCCAGTTATCAAAAAGCTTATCTTTAATCTCTGATGAATTAATATCTAAGTATTGTATTGCACCGTTACGTTTAAACATCAATGTAGGTCTTTCAGCTTTGCTTAAATCAAGATAATAATCAGACCTACCAAAATCATCTTTAGCTCCAAATACACTACCTAAGTTAACAAGTCCTTTGCCATTGCTTTCAAGTTGCATATTTAACACTTGGTTGGCAAGTCTAAAACCTTTATTGTTATATATATCTTTGAGTGCTGGAACACTTAAACCGGAAGCTTGGCTCACGTCTGCAACTAAAGGAATTGAAACAGTTATTGACTGACCTGTATCATTAGGTTCGTTTTTATCTTTCATATGGGCTGGTATCACAGCATATATAACACCCTCTGGATTAGGTGTATAATCAAATAATATTTTATCTGCTGGTACTTTTGAAAAATCAATTACAACATTGGCTTTATCCATTAATTGAGCAACAGTTAGTGAATTTTGATTATTTAAGGTTTCAACATCGGAATTATCAAGTATTGCAACTGAACTATCTGGTAGTTTGATACGCCCTTGATATGAACCAATAGTATTATTAATACCCGATTTAACTGCTTTAAGCCACGCTTTATCAGTCTTATCTCCAATTCCAACTAAAGTATTAAATTTACTTCCCGTTTTGTCTGATACCATAGTTACTAAATCACTAACTGTATTTTTAGCATTTTGGGTTATGGTTTGAACTTGAGCACTAGTTTCTGCCAGCTCTAGTCCAGTAGTACTTAAAGAGTTAATTGCAGTATTAACACCTTTTAATATTTCAGCAGAAAGTTTAGGTAAACCGCTATTACCAATTATATTATTTATATAATCTATGTGTTTGCCTTCTGTTATAGCTTTTGTTATAAGTTTAGTTGCTTGTTCTCGCTGTTTAGCCTCTGGATATGTTCTATCAAGCATACCACCGACTAGTTTTTCAAGTTCCGCTCTGACTAATTTATAATGAGGTTGCAGCTTCTTATTGGCAAGTACTCTATCATTATGAGCTTGTTGTATCTGTCCAAACAATCGTTTTGCTGTGGAATTATCTATATATTTACCATTATATGTAAATCCCTCTCCTTGGTGTTGTTTATATTCTTTAATAAACGCATCATTAATCTGTTTATCATCTAAAGTACCAGTATTAAAACCGTATTTTGTTCTAAGTTCATTAGCAGTTTCGTTTAATACTTTCTCTTGTTGCTCAACAAAAGCTTTAGTTTCAGATGAAGTTAAACCTGACTTTGGTCTAAATGAATAACTATCACCACTAACATTAACTTGGATTAGTGGCTCAAGCAATGATGAAGTTTCGCCTTTAGTACCTCTACCGGCTATACTACGAAGTTCTTCATCATCAGATGAATCATCTCGTACTGCAATACCAAATACAGTTTCTGCTATATCATTTGATATTTTCTCTGTATTGTATGTATCTTGTAGCCCTAATGCTTCCATATCAGCAAGCCATTCTTGAGCATCTGGATTATGCTTAACACTATTTTTAATATAGTTTTTAATTTCAGTTTCCGTTAATTTAATTTTACCATTTGTAATCTTTTCTGCAAAGTAATCTTGTAATTCCTGTGGTAAATCTTTAGCATCTGCCTCAAATAGTAAAGTACCTGTTTTAGTTTGACGTGGTTTTAAATACTTAGCATATTCCATATATTGTTTAACAAGGTCTGGTCTAGCTTTTGCGTCGTAATAAGGAACATCATATCTAAATTCATTAGGAAAATGTTCAATTGGCTGTACACCTTGATAGTTAGCATCAACATATTTCATCATTGCATCTTTAACATCTTGTGTAATATCTTTACGAGCTTGTATTTCAGCCTTACGCTTATTTATTTCTTGCTGTGCTTTAACAGCTTGATTAAATGCTTTATTTTGACTTAAATGAAGAGCTGCCTTAGTAACTATAGGTAAAGCATTGGCATAATCACCGGTTTCATTTATTTTGTCAATAATACGAGTTGCATCATCAATGGCTACTTGTTTGTAGTCTAAATCTTTTTCATTTACATCTGTGGTTAAAGCTATTGTTTGAATAGCTTCCATTGTGTTTTTATTTTTCCAATATTGTTCCTGTTGTTGTTTAGCAAACTCTTTAATATCATCTATTGGTTTGCCTACAAATTCAGGTAATGCACTATCTACTGCAACATTTCCAAAATTATAACCTGTTGCATCAGGATAAGGTGTATAACCGTATCCATAACCAGTCATAGCTGGTCTTGAATAATAAGGATAACTACCATTCTTTGTTTTCATATCTAATTTATATTTAAATTCAAATAATAAAAGCTGTAAATCTTAATTGACTTACAGCTCTTAATATACAACATTATTTGATTTTATTCTACTTTTACATCATTTATTAGTGATTTATTATTCATCATTTGCAGCACCATATAATTGATTTCTTATTTTCTGTAATGTGTTAATTGAAGTTTTATATTTACTTCCTTTATATAGAGATAGTGTTTTTATAAGGGCATCAAGCTTTTCTTTACCACCTGTGCCAGCAAAGTACGATTTGTTTATAACACCGTTTTCAAGCATAGCCGGAATTGCTTCTGGTCTGCTATAAGCAGTCATCATCACTTGGTCATTTTGATACTTATTTTTAAGTGTATCTGTAATAACACTGCTAGTAGCATTCATAATATCACTGTCTAATTTAGCAGGATTACTAATTTGAGTCTTAATATCTTTATTGAATACTGCTTGCTTATATCTATTAAGTATTCCAGTGTTATAATTTGCAATTGTTGCTTGTTGTCTATTACGGTCATTAATTGCTTGTCGTACTTGATTATCACGAGCTGCTAGAATCTTAGCTTTACTATCCGCAGTAGTAGTAATCAAATCACGCATACGTGCTTCATCTGTATAATCGCCTGTATTTTCAGCCAATCTATTTCTATATCTACTAACTCCTCTATCAATAGCATTTAATTGTCCATGTACATTGATATTAGTATCATATGACGGAATTACGTTAAGCTGTGGTTCAGGAATTTTCATTTTAGCCAACTTATCATTCCTTTGTCTATCTGCAATATTCTTTAATAATGCTGCACCATAACCAGCTGCTGTACCAAACGTTTGAGTATCAACTATTGGCATTTTATAAGTAGGAGCTTCTTTTGTGTCAGTAGGGTATTTAGTAATATTAGTTGTATTTATATCAGGAATAAATAAAACTTCTGCACTACGGGGTTGTATGGTTTGTACTTGTCCTACTTTATTAATAGTAGAAACCGGAGTTTTAGTTGCTGTAATACTTTCAGTTGCAATTGGTTGTGCGTCTGCAACACGTTGTGCCTTATCAGCCGCAAGCATTGTTACAATACTAGTAGTACCTTGTCCAAGAAGTGCTTTCTTAGGTGTTAAACCGTATCCTTCTCTGCCATACATAGACATATTATTGTAATATGGATACACAGCAGTTGGAGAATTTACACGATAATCATAATTAGGCATATCGTAATCATATCCTTCTAACGGATTAAATTGCCTTCCATCAAATCCAGTAAAATCATCTTCTCCCCCAACTGCCATTTTCTTACCATTAGATTTATTTAAAAGACTGGTATAAGCTGCGTCTAAAGGTGAAATTGGATTATTTGTATTAGACTCATCTATCTGATTTGCAACCGCTTTATTCTTACTTTTTGATTTGATTACGCCTCTATGATAATTCTTAGCTCGTTCTGCATCTGGTTTAAAACCATATACTTCAAAATTATTTTTAATTTTATCTTGATTCAAATACTCATCTAAT
>Ga0256837_1001173_pt1 | contig 18554 bp, 17 predicted proteins | sample 4562384metaG_FD_185976 | JGI IMG/M metagenome (GOLD analysis project Ga0256837, IMG submission 185976) | Hydrothermal vent microbial communities from Guaymas Basin, Mexico - 4561-384 | ecosystem: Environmental > Aquatic > Marine > Hydrothermal vents | place: Mexico: Guaymas Basin | collected...
TGAACAGAACACGCCATAAAGCAGAAGAACTTGCACAGCAATGTAACACGCAAGTGATAGATTTTGAAGCATTGCCTCAGGCAGTCAATGAGTTTGAAATTCTTTTTACTGCAACATCTGCCAATGAGCCTATTATCACCGATGAGATTATAACTCCGCAGGAGTTTGAGAGATACTGGTTTGATTTGGCACTCCCAAGAGATATCAACTACCATAAAGGGGAGAAGATTCACCTATATGTGATAGATGATCTTAAAATGATTGTTGATGAAAATATGAATCATAGAGAGGAATCTGCTAGACGTGCTCATGGGATTATTGGTCGTGGTGTTGTTGAGTTTTTTGAATGGCTTAACAACCAAGATGTAGAACCCATTATCAAAGAGATATATCATCGTGCAGATGTGGCGGCAAAAGCTGAGACACAAAGAGTTGTCAAAGCTGGATATATTCCAAAAGAGTATGAAGATGCTGCTCATAAGATGGCTCAGCAGGCATTAAAGCGATTTTTACACGATATTACAAAAAATATACGAACATCTTCAGAAGACAAAGAGAGTGCAATGCTGAGTGAAGCAGTTGCAAGAATGATTCAAAACTCCAAAGATAAGGAAACTAATGAGAAGAACTAAAGCATTTATACCAACAACAAAAGAAGCACCAAGTGATGCGACACTTCCTAGTCATATCTTTTTAGCTCGTGCTGGTTTTATCTCACAGGTTGCAGCTGGACTTTACAACTATATGCCTTTGGCAAAAAGGGTGATAAAAAAGATTGAAAATATCATCAATGAAGAGATGACAAAAGTGGGTGCACAAGAGGTTGAACTCTCTTTTGTAACACCTGCTGATTTATGGGCTGAAAGTGGTCGTATAGAGAAATTTGGTAAAGAACTTTTACGTTTTAAAGACAGAAAAGGAAACCTTTTTGTACTAGGACCAACCCATGAAGAGATGATGGTTGATATGGTTCGTAACAGAATTACCAGCTATAAAAATCTTCCACTCAATCTTTATCAGATTAAAACAAAGTTTCGTGATGAAGCGCGTCCTAGATTTGGTTTGATGCGTGGTCGTGAATTTATCATGAAAGATGGCTACTCATTTCATGCAAACACGCAAGATTTGGATCGTGAATTTGATGCTATGGAAGCAGCATATAAAAAGATACTTACTCGACTTGGACTTGATTTTAGAGTTGTTGAGGCTGACAGTGGTGCCATAGGTGGAAGTGGTTCAAAAGAGCTTATGGTTTTAGCAGATAGTGGTGAAGATACTATCGCTGTGTGTTCAAAATGTGAATATGGTGCAAATATAGAAGCAGCATCACGAAGTGCAAGAGGTGCTATTCCTGAAGCTCCTGAAGCTGAGTTTAACAAGTTTTTAACACCAGATACAAAAACAATCGATGATCTTGCTGAGTTTTTTAAAGTTGATCCCTACTATACTGTAAAATGTGTAGCAAAAAGGGTTGTGTATGAGGATGAGAGTGAGATTGTTCTTTTCTTTGTACGTGGATGCGATAATCTTCAAGAGGTAAAAGCAATCAATGCAACAGATGCGCTTGATATTGTTGATGTAACAGAGGAAGAGCTAGCAGAGATTGGGCTTGTTCCAGGATTTATCGGACCACTTGACCAAGACAAAGCAAAACATGTGATAGACAGTGATTTAAAAGATGCAAAAGATCTTATTTGTGGTGCCAATGAGAAAGATTACCACTTTGTAGGTGTTGATTTGGGTGTGATTTCCGAAGTTGCATATTTTGCGGATATTGCAGAAGTGAATGAAGGAGATATCTGTCCACATTGTAATGGAAAGCTCTCTTTTACCAAAGGGATAGAAGTTGGTCATATTTTTAAACTCGGTACTACCTATTCAGAGGCTCTAAAAGCTGAGTTCTTAGATGAAAATGGAAAATCTCAGCCCTTTATTATGGGAACATACGGTATGGGTGTGAGCCGTTTGGTTGCAGCTGTTATTGAACAGCATCATGATGAAAATGGTTGTATCTGGACACCTGCAACAGCACCTTATATGGTAAACATTATGATAAGTAATATCAAAGATGAAGAGCAGGTGGCAGTTGGTGAAAAACTTTACAAAGAACTTCAAGATGCAGGTGTGGAAGTGATGCTAGATGATAGAAAAGAGCGTTTTGGTTTTAAGATGAAAGATGCTGAACTCATCGGTTTTCCATACACTGTTATCATTGGAAAAGAGCTTGTAAATGGGAATGTTCAGATATATACTCGAAATACAAAAGCAAAAGATGCTGTGGCAAAAGATGCAGTATTTGAGAAAGTGATGGAACTTCTCTCATGATTTATTTTTTAATATACCTCTTTTTAGAGGTTATAGTCTCAACAAATATCTCCTCAGCAATTGGTGGACTTGCTACTTTTTTTGAAATCTTGATAAGTGCATTTATAGGTATCTCTATTTTAGTTAATTTTAGACAAACATTGGTTGAAAATATGACAGCAGTTTCTTATAACTGTATTGACCTTGAACAATTTCAACGTTTAAACCTTTTTACACTCTTTGGTGCTATCCTTCTTATCATTCCAGGTTTTTTAACAGATATTTTAGGTGTGTTGTTACAGTTTAGTGTTTTTACGAGTATGATTGTTAACCGTTATAATGTAAAATCCAATAAATGTAATACTTCTTTTGAAGAAAAAAATAATTATGAAAAGGATTTGGATGTCATCGATGTTGAAATTATTGAGCACAACTCTACTATTAAGTAGTTTAGCGTATGCGAGTACTACAAGTGAAAAAATAGAAGATTTTTTAAGTGATGAGTTTAGTAACAATCCCAGACTGGCTTCTGTTGAAGTAGAGGTTGAAGATGAAGTTCCTTTAAAAGATTTAAAAGGGTGGAGTGGTTACATTGTTAATGTAAAAGCAGAGCTAAAAGGGAAAAAAGAGGAGATCAAACAGAAAATGATCTGGTTTTCCAATGGAACAATGATTACTAAAACACTTACTAATATGGATACTTTGGAGAATATGACCGAAGTTGTTAAACCATCTTTTAAACAGCAGTATTATAAAAAAGAGAATCTTATTTATGGAAATGAAAATGCTAAACATAAAGTAGCACTTTTCTCTGATCCATTGTGCCCTTTTTGTAGAAGTTTCATACCTGCTGCAATTAAAGATATGAAGAAAAATCCTGAAAAATTTGCAATTTACTATTATCATCTTCCATTGGAGAGAATCCATCCAGCATCTGTGACACTAGTAAAAGCAGCAGTAGCGGCAGAGCAAAAAGGTGTCAAAGATGTTGTCTTAAAACTTTATAATGTGAAAGTCAATCCAAGAGAAAAAGATGTGAAGAAAATTTTGGCAGCCTTTAATAAAGCTGTAGGTACAAATATTACAGAAGCGGATATCAAATCTAAAAAGGTACTCGATCATTTTAAGAGTGATATTGACGTTGCTCGAAACCTTTTAGTGGGTGGCACACCGACTGTTTACCTTGATGGAAAACTTGATAATACAAAGAAAAAATATAAAACGGTTAAACAATGAAAAAACTAGTAATAGCAACACGAACGTCCCAACTTGCTCTTTGGCAGGCATACCATGTTAAACAACGAGTTGAAGAGAACTTCGATGATATAGAAGTTGTGTTAAATGAAATAGTCAGTAATGGTGATAAGGTTTTAGATAAGCCACTTGCACTTATCGGTGGAAAAGGGCATTTTACAAAAGAGCTAGAAGATGAGATGCTCGCTGGTAATGCTGATTTGGCAGTGCACTCTTTAAAAGATGTACCAACTTATATGCCAGAGGGACTTGAACTTGCTGCTGTTACACAAAGACAAGACCAGAGTGATATCTTTTTGTCTCATAAATACACTTCACTTGACGAGCTACCTCAAGGTGCAGTTGTAGGAACAACAAGTCTTAGAAGACGTATGCAACTTTTAGCAAAAAGACCAGATTTAAAAGTAAAAGATTTGCGTGGCAATGTAAATACTCGACTGAGAAAACTTGCAGAGGGGCAGTATGATGCTATCATCTTGGCATATATCGGTTTACATAGACTTGATTTGCTAAAAGATATTCCCCATACACAAAAACTTTCCCTTGATATGATGATTCCACCTATGGGGCAGGCTGCTTTAGGGATTGAAATAGTATCTTCCAATATACTCGCACATGAAGTTGCACAAATGCTTAATGATAATGATACTTTTTTATGTACACAAATAGAGCGTGATTTTATCTCTAAAATAGGGGCTGGATGTTCTGCTCCAGTTGCGTGTAATGCTGTTATAGATGAAGATAAGGTAGTTTTTCGTACTATGATTGGTTTTAGTGATGGTACACATATAATGCAAGAGAAGATGGTTGCTTCAAAAGATACAAGTGAAAATCTTGGTATTGTTATGGCAGAAAAAATGATAGCAAACGGTGCTTTAGAACTTCTCAAAGATGCCCAAGAAGTTGCTTTTAAGGATGAGATGCCACAAAGGCTTTAATGATGAAAATATTACTTTCTCTCTTTCTTATTATTTTGTCTCTTTATGCGGCGGAGGGAAGTTTTTATTATGAAAATGGTAAAAAAATATCATTAAAACCTGTTTCTTCTCCTTTGAGAATGGTTAATGAAAGCCGCATTGATTATTATCAAACGCAACGTGGTATGGTTGTTGGTGTCAGTGATAAACTTCTTGTAAAGCTTCAAGACAAGAACCAACTTCAATCTCTTTTAAAAGAGTTTAATCTTGTGATGTTAAAAGCTTATAACAATAATGTTTTTTTACTTCAAACACCTTCAAAAACCAAAACAATCACTATAGCTAATGAATTACATAAAAAAGATAGTGTTCTTTTTGCTCATCCAGATTTTCTTAAAAGAAATATGAAAAGATGAAATTATATCTATCTGTTATAGGTCTGTTATCTTCCTTGCTATTTTCTTCGTGTAGTGATAATGATACTATTATGGATGATACAACAACTCCTTTTAGTGAACCTTATATATCGCAACAATGGTACCTTTATAAAGATAATCTGTTTTATGAACAACACGCAGTCAATAATGATGCTCATATTCATATAGGAGATTCCTTACAAACATACTCTGGGAAAGGTATTAAAGTAGCTGTTATAGATGATGGCTTGGATGTTGGGCATGAGGATTTATATAAAGCTGTGGTGGATAGTTATGATATAACTACTAAAACATCTGATGTGAGTCATACAAATTTCAGTGCTTATCATGGAACAGCTGTGACAGGATTAATAGCCGCTAGAAAAAACGCTAAAGGTATTTTAGGAGTAGCATCAGATGTTTCAATTATTTTCTTAAAATACAAAGACCCTATGAGTGATAGTGAGACCATAGAGCTTTTTGATAAAGCAGAATCTTTTGGTGCTGATATTATTAGTTGTAGTTGGGGTACCTATAATGTTTCTGATGCTGTAAAAAGTAAAATTGTTGATCTATCTCAAAATGGGCGTAACGGGAAGGGTACATTGATAGTATTTGCTGTTGGTAATGATGATGATAACCTAGATGATTATAATGATGAATCTTCCATCCCTGAAGTAATTGCAGTAGGATCAACAGATAAAGATAATACCAGAGCATATTATAGCAATTATGGCAGTAGTTTGGATATTATGGCTCCAGGTGGTGTGCAGTTGGCTATAGTTACGCTTGACGTCACAGGTGATGCGGGTGCAAACCGTGGAGATTATATTTATTACAATGGTGATTTTATTGGAACTTCTGCTGCTGCACCAGTTGTTAGTGGTGCACTGGCTCTTTTACTACAAAAAAAACCAAATTTGACTCATGATGAAGTTATGCAGCTACTGCGTAATAAGAGTGATAAAATTGGTAATATTCCTTATGATACTCACGGACATAATAATTATTATGGGTATGGTAAGCTCAATGTTTCTAAAATTTTAGAATAATGATATAATTCATAAAAAAATAAGTGATAGATATGAAAGAAACAATAAACCTTTTAAAAAAACATAATGAGTTGCGTGTTATCGATGAAGAATTGGATATCTATTTAGAGATTCCTCATTTAGGTTATGCAGAGGTGAAAAAAGCAGATGGTGGTGATGCACTTTTATTTACCAATGTTGTAGATAAAAAAACTGGCAAAAAATTTCAAGAGCCAGTTTTAATGAATGTTTTTGGTTCTTATAAGCGTTGTGAACTTCTTTTTGGTCGCACGATAGAGAGTGTAGCTGATGAGATAACAAAACTGCTTCACATGAAACCACCCGCAGGTTTTATGGAAAAGCTCTCAATGGCGAGTGAACTTTTTGCACTTAAAAATATTTTCCCAAAACGATTAAAAGGAGAGGGAGAGTGTCAAGAGATTAAGTATCTTGATGATGAAGTAGATCTTTATAAAATGCCAGTGCTTACCACATGGGAGCAAGATGGCGGTCCTTTTATCACAATGGGTCAGGTTTATACACAATCACTTGATGGTGAGATGGTCAATCTTGGAATGTACAGACTTCAGGTATATGATAAAAACCATTTGGGGATGCATTGGCAGATTCATAAAGATTCATCACACTTTTTCGATCAGTATCAAAAAGCTGGTAAAAAGATGCCTGTAAGTATTGCTATTGGTGGTGATCCACTCTATACTTGGTGTGCAACTGCACCTCTACCTTATGGTGTGAATGAACTTCTTATGTATGGGCTTATTACAAAAAAACCAGCGCAACTTGTCAAGTCTCTTACAACACCTCTTTATATTCCTCGAGATGTTGATTATGTGATAGAGGGTTGGGTTGATCCAAGTGAGATGAAAATAGAGGGTCCTTTTGGTGATCATACGGGGTATTATACTCTTGAAGAACCTTATCCAGTGATGGAAGTAAGTGCTATGAGTATGAAAAAAGAGCGTATATTTTTAGCAACAGTCGTTGGTAAGCCCCCTTTAGAAGATAAATATATGGGATGGGCAACAGGTAAAATTTTCTTTCCACTTCTTAAAACAACAGTTCCAGATCTCATAGACTATCATATGCCAGAAAATGCAGGTTTTCATAACCTTATTTTGGCAAAAATGCAGCCACTTTATAAAGGACACGCAAAACAGTTTATGCACGCTTTTTGGGGTGCAGGGCAGATGAGTTTTGTCAAACACGCAATCTTTGTGGATGAAAAAGCTCCTGGATTAGAAGAGTATGAAGCTTTTAGTGAGTATATACTAAACCGTTTCTCTCCTAAGTCCATGTTTATCACAGAGGGGATTTTAGATGCTCTTGATCATTCTTCTCCTGAGAGCTTGGTTGGTGGAAAGCTTGGTATTGATGCAACAGTTGATAATGCTTTAGAAGCACCACAACTTCTTGATGATGATACATTGTTTGCAAGAGTCAAAGAACTTGTTGATGATGCAAAAGCATTACAACAGTATATGACACATACTTCAAATCCTATAACTGTTATCAGTGTCAATAAAACACGCAAGGTTAAAGAGTATTTTGATGCACTTGTTGCATTAAGTCCCCATATGCGTATAGTTGTTTTTGTTGATGAACAAAAGAATGATGTTGCTAATCCATATATGTTGGTGTGGCGTGTTACAAACAATATGGACTCTCAGCGTGATGTCTTTGTATCAGGTCTGATGGTTGGAATTGATGGTACAAATAAGAATAAACTTGATGGTTTTGTAAGAGAGTGGCCTGATGATGTTGATTGTACTGTATCGGTTGTTGAACATTTAAAGAAAATAGGTGTTTGGGATTTGGATGAAACTTTTTATAATAAGTTTCAATTATAGAACTTTTGTGATTTTAAAATCAAATTTCAGTGATATAAGGAATTTATAATATATTCTAATGTAATATGGAGTTAAACTTTACAGGATAAATATATGGCAAAGCTTTTTCTCATTTTCATTTCATTGACAGTCTTAACATTATCCTCCTCAAATGCAGCCATTTATAAAGGGCAGAGAGAGTTTATAAAGAAATGTTTGAAATGTCATAATGATGGTCAGAATTTTATAGCTAAATATAAAATGAAACAATGGAAAAAGCTTACGAAAGCTAAAGGAAAACCTTTAGCTGAACTGCATCTTAAAAATAAAAAAGCAAAAAAATCTTGGAAATATTTTAAAAGCGGACGTTATATAAAAAAATCGAAACATTTACGACAGTTTTTAGTCGAATATGCTAAAGACAGTGGTAATGTCCCTGCTTGTAATTAAAAAATAAATAAAATGTTTATACTCTATTTTCTCTCTTACTCTTTGTAAAATTCCCCTTTTTAGATAAAATATCAAACTTTTTAATATTATGTAAGGAACTCCAATGGAAAAAATGTGGTCAGGCCGTTTTAGTAGCGGTGCATCAAATCTACTTGATGAATTTAATGCTTCAATTATGTTTGATAGAAAACTCTATCAAGAAGATATCGAAGGCTCACTTGCACACGCAACGATGCTTGCAAAGCAGGGGATTTTAACTCAAGAAGAACTTGAAGCTATTAAAAAAGGTTTAGCACAGGTAAAAGATGAGATAGAATCGGGCTCTTTTGAGTGGAAGATCTCTGATGAAGATCTCCATATGGGGATAGAAAAACGCCTTACCCAAATCATAGGTGACACAGGAAAAAAACTTCATACTGCAAGAAGTAGAAATGATCAGGTTGCTGTTGATTTTCGCCGTTATGTTCTTCGTAAAAACAAAGAGATAAGCCAAGCGATCAAAGCACTTATGGAAGTTGTTTTAGAGGTGGCTTCAAAACACACTGAGACATTGATTCCTGGAATGACGCACCTCCAACATGCACAACCTATTAATTTTGGTTTCCATTTAGGGGCTTATCTCTCAATGTTCAAACGTGATATTGAAAGATTTGAGAGTTCATACGAGCGTAATAATATCTCTCCACTTGGGTGTGCGGCTCTTGCTGGGACACCACACAATGTTGATAGAAAACTTACAGCTGAACTTTTAGGATTTGATGGTGTGAGTGTAAACTGTTTGGATACGGTAAGTGACAGAGATTTTGCTTTGGAGATTTTATTTAATATCTCTACGATGATGATGCATATTTCGCGTCTTTCAGAAGAGCTTATCTTATGGTCGAGTTATGAGTTTGGTTTTGTAGAACTCTCCGATGAGTACTCAACAGGAAGCTCCATTATGCCACAAAAGAAAAATCCTGATGTACCAGAGTTGCTTCGTGGAAAAACAGGGCGTGTCTATGGTGCTCTGGTTGGTCTTTTAACTGTTATGAAAGGGCTTCCTCTTGCATATAACAAAGACACGCAAGAGGATAAAGAGGGTGTTTTTGATGCGGTTGAAACTGCTGAACTCTCTTTGGAAATTCTTAAAGAAGCTATAAGAACTATGGAAGTAAAAGCACACAATATGGAAAGTGCCTGTGCTATTGGGCATCTAAGTGCTACAGATTTGGCTGATTATCTTGTTGAAAAGTGTGGTATCCCATTTAGAGAAGCTCATTTCATTACAGGTCGTGCAGTTGCCAAAGGGGAAGAGCTTGGAGTTGACCTTTCAAAAATGAAGTTTAAGTATCTTAAAGAGATTGATGATCGTATCAATGAAGATGTGATGGAGTACCTTGAACTTCGCCATTCGATGAATGCAAGAACATCTGAGGGTGGAACGGCTAGTCAAAGAACAAAAGAACAATTAGCATACTTTAAAAATTATTTACAAGGGGAATAACAGATGAAAGTAACAGTTTCTCATCAAGAGGATATGAAATTTGAAGCACAAACACAAAATGGAAGTTTTGTCATTGATTGTCCTGTGATATCACCGATAGAGTATTTTTTATCAGGTTTGATAGCTTGTAGTGCCAGTGATATGATAGCTTTACCAAAAAATCAGGGTCATACTGTAACAAACCTTGCTGTTGAGGGTGATGTTATTCGTGCAGAAGATCATCCTAGAAAGTTTGTCAAACTTCATTTAACATATACATTTGATTCTGATGCTGATGATATAAAAGCTGCACGATGGGTGATGGCTTCTGTTGAGACATACTGTTCAACCATCAATACTATACGTGATACCACTGAGATCAGTTATACAATTATCCATAATGGAACAACTATCCGTGAAAATGAGAAAATGATCAGTGGTGGTGGAAGTAAGATAGATTTAGGTGAGATTGATGCGTGTTGTAGTTAGTGCATAAAGCACTAACACACAACGTTAGATAAAATCTTTTGGATCTGCATCGCTGAAATGTCCCCATTTAAGTTTTGCACCACCTAGAATGTGGAAATGAAGATGTTTTACCTCTTGACCACCGTTTTCTCCAATATTTGTAATAACTCTATAACCACTTTTATCAATCTTTACCTCTTTGGCAACCTCTTTGATAAACTCTGTCATCCCTGCCATAGTCTCAGGTGTTACCTCATTAAAACTATCAACATGTATTTTTGGAATTGCTAAGATATGAACTGGTGCTTTTGGATTTATATCGTGAAAAGCTAAAAAATTATCATTTTCAGCAATGACGTTTGATGGTATCTCTTTATTGACTATTTTACAAAATAAACACATAAAATTATCCTTGTTTTTTTTAATTATAGCACATTAAAAGTATTTGTAACAAAATTTTGAGTATAATCTCTTAAAAATTTTTAGATAATGATGGAGACTCTATATTGAAAGAGTGGTACGATAAAATTAACGAAGCAAGCAGTGTCAATGCTTTAGAAGAGATACGCGTTGCAATATTTGGTAAAAAAGGTGTTTTAGCAGCAGAGTTTGCTAAAATGAAAGATGTGCCAAATGAGCAAAAAGGGCAGTTTGCCAAAGAGTTGAACAAACATAAATCAGCACTTATGAATGAGTTTACTGCACGTAAAATTGTACTCCAAACGCAAGAGTTGCAAGAGGCTATGAAAGCAGAAGCTCTTGATGTGTCTATGTTTAGTACAAAAAGTTCCGCTGGTGCACTGCACCCTGTAATGGAGACAATGGACAGAATTGTTGAGTATTTTTCTTCGATGAACTTTGCTGTTAAAACTGGACAAATAGTTGAAGATGATTTTCATAACTTTGAAGCTTTAAATCTTCCAAAGTACCATCCAGCACGTGATATGCAAGATACTTTCTATTTTAAAGATGAGATGCTTTTGCGTACTCACACATCACCTGTACAGATCCGTACTATGATGAACACGCAACCCCCAATCCGTATGATTGCACCAGGAGCAGTTTTCCGTCGTGATTATGATTTAACTCATACGCCGATGTTCCATCAAATTGAAGGGCTTTTGGTTGATGAGGAAGGAAAAGTCTCTTTTGCTAATTTAAAATTTATTTTAGAAGACTTTCTAAAGTATATGTTTGGTGATGTAGCTGTTCGTTTCCGTCCATCATTCTTTCCGTTTACGGAACCTTCAGCAGAGGTGGATATATCTTGCGTGTTTTGTGAGGGTAAAGGGTGTAGAGTATGTTCTCATACAGGTTGGCTAGAAGTGTTAGGATGCGGGATTGTTGATCCAAATGTTTTTGAGGCAGTTGAGTACAAAAATGTAAGTGGATACGCTTTTGGACTTGGTGTTGAGCGTTTTGCAATGTTGATTCATCAAATTGGAGACCTTCGTTCATTATTTGAAGGTGATATTAAACTACTGGAGCAATTTCAATGATAGTAACAAAATCTTGGTTAAATGAGTGGATAGATTTACACGATATATCTACGCAAGAGATTGCAAAAACTTTTAATGCCATAGGTCTTGAAGTTGATCGTATTCATGAATATAGAGTCCCTCCAAAAATAGTTTTTGGTAAGGTTTTAGAATGTGAAAAACATCCTGATGCTGATAAGCTTAATGTTTGTAAAGTAGATATCGGCAGTGCAACACGCCAGATTGTTTGTGGTGCATCTAATGTTCGTGCAGGACTTACTGTAGTTGTTGCAACCATTGGTGCTGTTATGCCAAATGGTATGGAGATCAAACCTGTAAAACTTCGCGGTGTTGACTCTGAGGGTATGATTTGTTCTGCTGGTGAGATAGGTCTGCCTGATCTTGGTAAAGGGATTATGGAACTTGATGAGAGTATGGGTGAGTGTACTTTAGGGAAAGAGGTAAACACAAATCCACTTTTTAATGATGATTTGATTGAGATTGAACTAACAGCAAACAGAGGTGACTGCCTGAGCATTCGTGGTGTTGCTCGTGATCTAAGTGCTGCGTTTGATAGACCTATAAAAGAGTATAATCTTATTGATAATGATGACAAGCGTGGTATCGGTCGTATAGTAGCATTGGCACATGAAAAAGAGTTTGATGTCAATTTACGTTACAGAGCACTTGATTTAAAAAAATTGACAATTCCATTACTTATTAAATTACGACTTGCACAGATAGAAGAGAGTCGTGAAAATGATGTTGATGCTATGATGCTTTATGTTACACACTCCACAGGTGTAATCTTAAGAGCATATCGTCACTCTTTTTTTAGAAAAGATAATGAGAAGATGGCAAAGATTGTCTTAGGTGAAGATGAAAATGGTTATGCTTCTATAAAAAATGAAAGTGGTGATATCGCTTCTATTGTTGGTATTATCCAAAAAGATGAATCACAAGTGGTCGAAAAAGAGGGGATAGTTTTACTTGAAGCTTCTTATATTCCACCAGATATTATCTCTAAAAAGATGGCAGAGCATAAAATAGAATCAGGTCCTATGTTTTATAGAACTTCACGTGGTAGTGAACCAGAACTTGAAGGTGGTCTATCTTACTGTATTGAGCTTTTAGAATCATTTTCTTCATCATCAACATTTAGTGGCAATATAGAACTCTCTAACACTTTTAAAGAAAAGATTGTTATTGTCACTAAGCAGGAGATTGATGCAATAATTGGTGCAGATATAGATAAAGCACATGTGGCAAAAATACTGAAAAATCTTGGATTTGATACATCAAAATCCTCAACAGATAATTTTGTTATCTCAGTACCACAGTTTCGTCATGATATAACAAACAAACAAGATATCGTAGAAGAGATTGTACGTATGGTTGGCATTGACAATATCCCGTCAAAACCATTTGTTTTAAAAGAGGACAACCGTTTAGAAGATAATTATTTTGAGTATAAAAAACGCTCAGTATATAGACAAAAAGCTGCACAAAGTGGTTTCTTTGAATCTGTTCATTTTGTTTTTGATGAGAAAAAAGTACTCAATGGGTATGGTTTTGAAACTACAAAAGAGGAATTGGAACTTCTTAACCCAATTGTACAAACGCTTGATACGCTCAGACCTACACTTCTAACAGGCTTATTAAAAGCTGCGTCTCATAATGTAAAAAACGGGTATGCTTCTGTAAAACTTTTTGAAGTGGGCTCTGTTTTTACACCAACACGTGATGAGTCTTTAAAAATGGCATTTGTCTTTAGTGGTGAAAGAGAGGCAGAATCTCTTTTAAATGGTGGTAAGCCTCCAAAGATTGATTTTGGATTCTTTGTTCAAAAAATAGCAGATGTAATAGGAGATGTTACACTCAAAGAGTTTACCCCAAGTCATAAGTTGGCACACGATTATCAAGTGGCACAGGTTATACAAAATGGTGAAGCAATTGGTGAGTTGTTTAAATTGCATCCAACCGTTCAAAAAGAGTATGATCTTGATGTGACATATATGTGTGAGCTCGATTTTTCCAAACTCTCTTATGGTTTAAAAACAGCAAAAAAACGTTCAAAATATCAAGCATCATTTAGAGACCTCTCTTTACTCGTACCGCAAGATATCTCTTATGAAACTATTAAAAATGTGATTGAAGAGAATGCTACAAAAGAGCTTATACGTTTTTATCCTGTTGATAAATATGAAGATGAAAGTTTAGAAGATAAAATGAGCCTTTCTATCCGTTTTGTACTACAGTCTGATGAAAAAACATTAGAGGAAGAAGATATCACTAAGGCGATGGAAGCTATTTTAGATAGTTTGGAAAAAACACTTGGAATTGGATTAAGATAATGCAAAGTGTTGCAATCTATCCAGCAGAACCATTCCAACTTCACATAGATAATATAGCACCAGATAAGTCTATATCACACCGTAGTGTGATGTTTGCAATGCTTGCAGATGGCGTGAGTGAAATTGAAAATTTCCTACGTGCTGAAGATACAATGAACTCTTTGGAGATTGTTAAAAATCTTGGTGCAAAGGTTGATGACAATGGCGATGTGATTACAATATCAAGTGATGGTATTCAAGAGCCTTTTGAGATTTTGGATTGTGGAAACTCTGGAACTGGCATGCGTCTTTTTTGTGGGCTTTTAAGTTCTGCAAATGGTCATTTTGTACTAACAGGTGATAAATATTTACGCCGTCGTCCCATGAAAAGAGTTACTGAACCTCTTATAAGTATCGGTGCGAAGATCGATGGAAGAGAAAATGGTGACTTAGCACCCCTTAGTATACGTGGGGCATCACTCAAAGCATTTGATTATGAAAGTAAAATTGCTTCTGCACAGGTGAAATCGTGTATGATCCTGGCTGCACTTAGAGCTGATGGGGAGTGTAGCTATACAGAACCTGAACTCTCTCGTGACCATACAGAAAGAATGTTAAGGGGTATGGGTGCAGAGATAGTGGTAGATGGTCTTAAAACGACTATTAAACCTATGAAAAAATTGTTAACTCCGTTAAAAATCAGAGTTCCTGCTGATCCTTCAAGTGCTTTTTTCTTTGCAGTAGCCGCAGCTATTACTCCGGATTCTTATGTTGTCCTTGAAGGAGTAACGCTGAATCCCACCCGTATTGAAGCGTTTAAAGTGCTAGAGCATATGGGTGCAAATATCACTTATGAACTCACAGACAATAAATATGAACCTATTGGAGATATAACAATTAAATATGCACAACTACATGGTATAACAGTTGAGTATAATATCTCTTGGCTTATAGATGAGCTTCCAGCACTTAGTATTGCTATGGCATGTGCTGAGGGTGAGAGTCTTGTGAAAAATGCCGAAGAGTTGCGAGTTAAAGAGAGTGATCGTATTGCCACTGTTGTAGAGGGGCTTCGTGCATGTAATATAGAAGTGCATGAATATAAAGATGGTTATAAAATTGTTGGTGGAGTGTTGAAAAAAGCAGAAGTTGAGAGTGACGGTGATCATCGTATTGCGATGAGCTTTATCATTGCTGGACTTCGTTGTGGTATGAAGGTGACTGACTTGGATTGTATCAACACCTCTTTTCCAAACTTTTTTGAATTAGTGCAAAAGATTACAAAAGTGGAGTTTGTCTAAGATGAAAATAGAACTTGCTGAAAAATACGGTTTTTGCTTTGGTGTCAAGCGTGCCATTAAAATAGCAGAAGAGAATCAAAATGCTGCAACCTATGGTCCTTTGATTCACAATTCTAAAGAGATAGATAGACTTGATAAGGACTATAAAGTTGGACTTGTAGAAGATTTTACAACATTTCAATCAGGTGATAAGGCAATTGTTCGTACGCATGGAATTGTAAAAGAGGAGTTGGCAGCTTTAAAAAGCTCTGGAGTAGATGTTGTTGATGCAACGTGTCCTTTTGTAACAAAACCCCAAGAGATTGCACATGAGATGAGTGAAGCAGGGTACAGTGTTGTGATTTTTGGTGATGAAAAACATCCTGAGATTAAAGGGGTGAAATCATACGCAACACACGGTGCCGAAGTTGTCACATCAATAGAGGAACTTGAGAATCTCAAACTTCGTGAACATGTTGCACTTATTGCCCAAACAACACGTAAGGTAGAAGAGTATTTAAAAATAGCCAACTATCTTATTCCTCGTTACAAAGAAGTTCGCGTGTTTAATACTATTTGTAATGCAACATTTGAAAATCAGGAAGCAGTAAGAAAACTTTCAAAAAAAGCTGATGTGATGCTTATTATTGGTGGAAAAAACTCTTCCAATACAAAACAGCTTTTTTCAATATCAAAAGAGAATTGCAGAGATTCTTATCATATAGAAGATGAAAAGGATTTGGATTTTTCATGGTTTGAAAAAAAAGAGCTTTGTGGTGTCTCTGCTGGAGCTTCTACACCTGATTGGATTATTCAAAATGTTGTTAACGCTATTGAGGCAAAACTAGACTAAAAAAGCTTAGTTTTCTTTAGTTCTTTGATAACATCACCAAAATTTCACTAATTTTTTCTACTTTAATACCTATATAATCATATTTAAGCTATAATCACGACAATTTTTATGTAACAGAGGATAGGCAATGGCGTTCGATAACGAATCATTTGAAGAAGAAGAAAATTTTGCAGAGATGTTTGCTGCAAGTGAAAAGCAACAAGAAACAAGTCGCATCGTAGAAGGTGAGATAGTAGAGATCCAAGCGGATGACAACAGAGCATTAGTTGGTGTAGGTGATAAACTTGAAGGTATTATCAACCTTGATGAGATTCGTGATGAAAATGGCGAATTAAAATTCAATGTAGGTGATAAGATCAAAGTAATGATTATGGGATACTATAATGAGCGTCCTAAAATCTCTTACAAAAAAGTTTTAGAACAAGAGAAAACTATTGAGTTTATTGATGCACACAAAGATGATTTTGAAGATGTAGTTATTGAGGGTATCATCACTAAGAAAAATCGTGGTGGTTATGTTGTAGAAGCTGATGCAGTTTCTTTCTTTATGCCTCGTTCACTCGCTGCATTTAAAGAGAGTGATGATGTAGTTGGTCGTAAGATTAAAGCACAGGTTGTAAAAATCGATCCAGCTGAAAACTCAATCATTGTGTCAAGAAGAAAACTTTTTAACGAAGAGCGTAAAAGAAAAAAAGAGATCATAGATCAACTTATGGCAGAAGATGTTATTGTTGAGGGTGTTATCAAGAAAATCACTTCATATGGTATGTTTGTTGATGTTGGTGGTGTTGATGGATTAGTACATTACAATGAGATTAGCTATAAAGGACCAGTAAATCCTTCAAAACTTTATAATGAGGGTGATACGGTAACTGTAAAGGCTATCAATTATGATAAAGATAAACGTCATCTTTCTTTATCAATTAAAGCAGTGCATCCAGATCCATGGGCTGAAGTGGAACAAGAGTTGGAAGAGGGTGATACTATCACTGTAACAGTTTCAAATATTGAGAACTACGGAGTTTTTGTTGATTTAGGAAATGATATTGAAGGATTTTTACATATTTCAGAGATAACATGGAATAAAAATGTTAAAAATCCAAATGATTATCTTGAAGTTGGTCAAGAGATTGATGTTGAAGTAATTGAGATTAACCCTAAAACTCACAAACTTCGTGTATCTCTTAAACGTTTACTTCCAAAACCGTTTGATGAGTTTTTGAAAAAGTATCGTGAAGGTGATATCGTAACTGGTACTGTAACATCTTTAACTGATTTTGGTGCATTCGTTCGTATTGACGGTGTAGAAGGCCTTTTACACAATCAAGATATCTCTTGGGAGAAAAACACAAAAGCAAAAGATGTTTTAAAATCTGGTGATGAAGTAGAAGTGAAAATTGCTAAAATCAATGAACAAGATCAAAAAATTTCACTCAACAGAAAAACTCTTTTAGAGTCTCCTATTGACAAGTTTGCAAAAACACACAAAGTAAACTCTGTAGTTACTGGCACTATCCGTGACATTAAAGATTTTGGTGTGTTTGTTTCTCTAGAAGATGGTGTTGATGCACTTATTCGTGATGAAGATTTAGCTCCACTTAACAAAGAAGAGTTGGAAGTTGGTCAAGAGATTGAAGCGGCAATAGCAAATATCGATACTCGTCGTGATCGTATCCGTTTATCTGTTAAAAAACTTGACTATATTAAAAACCAAGCAATGCTTGAAGAGATTAATGATACTGAATCTCATTCTTTAGGTGATTTAATAAAAGATAAAATCAAAAAATAAGATTTCATCATTATGAAAAAAATTTTAAAATGGTTTGCTCCACTTTTTACAGGTGGGGTAGCTATTTTTTTAATATTTTTTCTTATAAATATCAATAAGGATGAACTCAATTTTGAAGATAAGCCACTAAAACCTCAAGAAGAGAAAATCGATACTAAGTCAGAAAAACTTTGGCTTGAACATTTTTCAAAAGCCCAAAGAAAAGGATACTTTTATCCTGTAAATGAAGTCTATGTAAAAGTGGACTTAAAAGAAAAAGTAACTAAAACTATTACCTATAAATTATCTGCACAGCTTAAAGATCCATATCAACTTTTTTGTTTAAAAGAGGAATTAAAAAACCATAAGCTGAAATATTTTTTAAAAAAAGATAAGCAGGGTATAGATTTATTTATTTATTCACAAAATGTTGATAAATTGAAAAACTTGGTTAATGTACTGAAAAATTATAAAATCTCGGCTCAAATAAAGCCAATGAAAGAGGAATCGTAAATGCAAAAATATACCGTAGTTGTATGTGATCATATCCATGAAGCTGGATTGAAAATGCTTCAAGAAGACAAAGATATTAACTTTGTAATGGCAGCAGATGTTGATAAAAAAGAGTTGGTCGAAAAAATAATTCCAACTGCTGATGTAGCTATTACTAGAAGTTCAACTGATGTTGAT
>Ga0256837_1001176_pt1 | contig 18539 bp, 23 predicted proteins | sample 4562384metaG_FD_185976 | JGI IMG/M metagenome (GOLD analysis project Ga0256837, IMG submission 185976) | Hydrothermal vent microbial communities from Guaymas Basin, Mexico - 4561-384 | ecosystem: Environmental > Aquatic > Marine > Hydrothermal vents | place: Mexico: Guaymas Basin | collected...
CATAATATCTGCAAGGTAAAGTTTAAAATGTCCATGCCCTTCACCGCCACGCTCATAACGTGCTTGAAGCTCTTTTTGTCCTGTTTCATCTAAGAATAGTTTTGCAATATTATATACATTACAATCAGCCCACTCTTTAGGGTCCTCTAGTGCTACATTTTGTGTAACAATCTTTTTCACAACTTTGAGTTGCTTTTTCTCTTCTCCAAAAATATCAATAGTATTGCCATAACTTTTTGACATCTTTTGCCCATCAATTCCAGGTACTGTTGCTACATTTTCCTCCACTTTAAAAGTTGGAAGTTTTAAAATATCTCCATATTCATTGTTAAAACGCACAGCAATATCACGTGCAATCTCAACATGTTGGATTTGATCTTTTCCAACTGGAATAACCTCTGGAGAGAAAAGTAAAATATCTGCTGCCATTAAAACAGGGTATGAAAATAAAGAGTGGTTTGCATGAATCCCTTTTGCAACTTTATCTTTATAGCTATGTGCTCTCTCTAAAAGCCCCATAGATGTAAAAGATGAAAGTACCCAGTAAAGCTCTAAAACCTCTTTAACATCAGATTGCACCCAAAAGACAGATTTATTTGGATCAATTCCAAGAGAGAGAAAATCTATTGCACTTTGCATTGTAAGTTGTGCAAGTCTCTCTCCACCATTTCCACTACTCATTGCATGATAATTTGCAATAAATGCAAAAATCTCATTTTCATTTTGAGCATCTACCATCTGTTTAATTGAACCAAAATAGTTCCCAATATGAAGAGTTCCTGAGGGTTGAATACCTGTTAATAATCTCATAAAGCTTTTCCTAACTTTTTTTTAACGGTATTATATCAATTTAAAGTTTTATTTTGTTACTATCGCATTTAAGATTTAGTATAAAGGATAAAAAATGAGCGTACAAATTCGTGCAAAAGGTCTTACTCTTAAAGATTCAACAAAAGCGCATATTGAAAATGCTATTGCGGCATTTGAAAAATTTGGTTTAGATATTACAAAAGTACAAGTTGTTTTAGATGCAGAAAAAAAAGGTGTTCACGTAGAATTTAATATTCACGTAGCACATGAGCAACCTGTAATTATTAATCAACACGATGATGATTTAGATGCAGCAATCGATTTAGCTATTGATAGAGCTACAAATGCATTAGGTCGTCTTCATGATAAACTTGCAGATCATAAAAAAACTTCTATTAAAGATTTAGAAGTAGAAGCGTAATTCTATGCCTTTTGGCATAGAGCTTCTAATAGTTTTATGATGAAATATAATTTTCTTTTCTTACTCTTTTTTACCCTTTCTCTTTTTGCACAAGATTCAGCTATAACTATGCGTTTAAGTTATGGAAAAGCTTCAACTGCAGATTTAGGGGAGATTGTTACAGGAACAAATAACCATATTATTAATGATTATGAGGTAGTTTCACTCAATAGTGCTTTTTTACTTGGAGATAATTTTTTTGATATTGCAAACACTACTTATTATTCAAATGTAGAGTTGAGTTATTTTAAAGATTATGGTTATAGTGATGCTTATGAGCTTACAATGTTTTTAAAGGTTTTTTATCATCCAAAAGTTTTTAAAAACTATGTACGTTTTGGTTTTGGAGAGGGGATCTCTTATGTAACAGCATTTTTACAAGTTGAAAAAGATGAAGCAATCAAGGAGAACGGAAAAAACTCTAAATTTTTAAACTATTTAGATATAACACTTGATTTTAATGTAGGGAAGTTATTATCGCAAAAAGATTTTTATATAGGGTTGCTTTTAAAACATCGCTCAGGTATTTTTGGTCTTATCAACAATGTAGAACATGGTGGTTCAAACTACAATTGTATTTATGTAGAAAAAAGATTTTAGGGGTTTTGTATGTATGAATGGGCACTCTGGTTTCATATAATCTCGTTTATTTCGTGGTTTTCGGCACTTTTTTATCTTCCACGTTTGTATGTGTACCATATGGAAAATATTGAAAATAAAGGATTTGTTGAAGTTGTAAAAATTCAAGAGATGAAACTTTTTAAGTATATTGGTGTACCTGCTATGTGGGCTACAATTTTAAGTGGAAGTGCACTTATTTACCATATTGGTTTTAGTGGAGGATGGCTGCATGTTAAACTTTTTTTAGTTGCTCTTTTAATAGCATATTTTTATTCTCTTGAGTATTTTAGAAAAAAACTTTTAGAAGATAAGTGTACTAAAAGTGGTAAGTTTTTTAGAGCATACAACGAGGTTCCAACGCTTTTAATGCTTGGAATTGTTGCTATGGTTATTTTAAAGCCGTTTTAAACTATGAGAAATCCAGAACTTTTAAAACAGTTTCGCTCCTTTTACTTTCGTAACTATCCACAAGATATGGAGGTGCAAATTGAGTACTTCTCTATATTTGGAGGACTTGGTATCGATGTAGATACAACCAAACCTCTTTTGGTGCTTATCCAAGAACATATTTTAAATAATTTTGAGCAACTTAACAATAAGTTTAAAGAACTTTCCCTCTATGAAAAACCAAACAAACGCCTCTTACGTGCATTTGCAATTGGAGATAGGCGTATATTTTCAGCTTTTAATAGAGCAGGATTGAACAATGGCAATGGTGGAGCTGCTCTTAATTTTTTAGAGGAGATAGGTATTATCTCTTTAGAGTATTCACGTGAAAAAGCACCACCAAAAGATAAAAAATTAAAACGTGAAGTAGCAAGACATAGAATATCTCACAAAGTTTTATTCACAAAGCCATTTATTAGATTTTGGTTCTATTTTGTGCTACCTTATAGAAAAGAGATTCAAGAGCAAAACTATGAAGATTTTTTTGAGAATTTTCAAAAAAAACAAAACAGCTACACAAGTTTAATTTTTGAAGAACTTTCAGAAATTTTACTCAATTATCATCTACAAGAGGTACAAATTGTAAGCTCTGGAAGTTATTGGGATGCAAAAATTGAGATAGATATTTTAACTATTACAGATAAAAATGAGATCTATATTGCAGAATGTAAATGGACAAATCATAAGGTGAATAAAAAAGAGTTTCATAAACTTAAAGAGAAATGTGAACTACTCCATATTCAACCAAAACAAATTGCATTTTTTTCAAAACGCGGATTTTCAAAAGAGTTACTCTCTATGCAATCTAAAGATCTCGCACTTTATAGTTGTGAAGAGTTTGAAGTGCTTGTAAAGGGAAGTTCAAAAGAGGAACCATTAAAAAGTTTTTTAGATTAAATCTCTATAACAAATACAGCACCCTCTTGTGAATTATGTACAGAAAGTTTTCCTCCACAGTGATCTTCAATAATTGTTTTAGACATATAAAGTCCAAGTCCTGTTCCATTTTTTTCAAGTTTTGTAGAAAAATAAGGATCAAATACTTTATCGATAATCTCTTCTGGTACACCACCTGCATTATCACGAACTTCTAAAATAAACTTACCATCAAGCTCTTTAGCAACAATGCGAATATACCCATTTTCTATCTCTTTTTCAAGTAAAATATCTTCAGCATTTTTAATTAAGTTTAAAACAACCTGTTTTATCTCATTTGGATAAGTTTGGAATGTTTTAGTTGTTTGATACTCCACTTGAAGATCAATGTTTTTATTTTTTACAGAAACACTTACAATATCTAAAACACTTTGAATAATTTCTTGGTAAGAGGTTTGACGTAGCTCTTTATTTGATTTAAAAAAGTCTCTAAAATCATCAATGGTATGACTTAAATGTTGAGCATATTTAGAGATGTTTTGTACCTTTTCTAGGAGAAGTTTATTGTCTAAACGACCAAGTTTTGCTTTTATCTCTAAACCACTACTTGTAGCACTAATAGCAGCTAGTGGTTGACGCCATTGGTGGGCTATCATACTTATCATCTCCCCCATTTGTGCAAGGCGAGATTGCTCTAGCATCTGCTTATCTTTTTGTCTATTTTTTTCAACCTCTGAAGCTACTCTGTGTTCAAGTGTTTTATTTAACTCTTTTACTTTTAATGTTTCAACTTTAAGTTCAGCTGATTTTAAACGAAGTGCTTTATAAATTTTTTCTTTTTCCTCTTCTCTTTTAAAGTCAATTCTTGCAACAATTACAATTACTATGAAAAAAAGGAAGAAAAAGAAAATAGCAATTTGAAAAATTTCATCAAACCCTTTTAGTATATCACGAATAATTTCATAATCTTCCATAGAGAAGTCAATAACAATAACAGCTCTAACATGTCCTTGTTGAATAATTGGATAAAGGTAAGTCACCCATAACGATTTAATCTTTGTGTGTGTAAAGTAAAGAGGTTGCTTTGTACTATAAACTTCATTAAATTTCGATATTTCTAATGGCGTATAAGTCTCTCCAAATTCACTTTTATCCTCTTCATCCTTGCTTCCATCAAGTAAAAATCTATAACTTAACGAGCTTGGTCTATCCAAGACATAAATATATTTATATCTATTGGTTAATAAAAGCTGTAACTCTTTTTCTAAATCTTGTCTTATTTCTTGACTCTTACTAAGGGTAAGAAAAATATCCTCTCCCCCCTCCTCCAAAATATCATTTTTAATATTTTGAGATAAACTCTCTACATATTGGATATTAGATGTAATATATGTTCTTGTAATATTTTGACGAATAGAACTAAATTCATTGTACATAAAAATACTACTAATCGCCATAATAATAGTTAAAAAAGTAAAAAGGTAGAAACCCTTTAAAAATTTTATCTTCATTGAGCATACCTTTTTAAAGCATTAGGAAGCTGTAAATTAAATTTTCTTATATTTGATTTTTTAAAAGATATTTGAGGTCTCCCTTTCCTCCAATAAAAAGCACCTATTACATTTTTATATCTCTTATAACTTTTGTAACTTGTTGCAAAAATAGGTTTTGTACTACACTCTTTATGAAATTTTTTACCTATTAGTAAGTCTGCTTGATTGCAATCTGATACAACCGTTAAAGATAAACTTTTTTGTAAATCCTGTTTTGTTGTAGAATCTGGAAACACTTTCAATATTTTTTTATTATAAAGCATTGGTAAAACTTTTTCGTATAAACGCAGTTCATACTCCCCTGCATACAAAAAAAGAACACTAGCTACTAAAATAACTATTATCCTCAAAATAGATACTCCATTGAAACAACTGCTCTTCTATCATAGGAAGGAATATATAAAGTACCTAAATCTTGAATACCATCTTCTGTAACCTCAAATCTTATATAGCCATACTCTGGTGCTTTATCAAAAATATTTTCACCTTTTAAGGCAAAAGATAAAGAATCGTTGTATTGATACTTTAAAGCAATATTGTATGTATATGATTTTTCTTTTGACTTACTATCATATTCTGCAATTAATTCATTAAAAAAATTCAATTTATTGAATGTATTTAATGTTCTAAATACGGCTTTATATGTTGTATAAGAACTTATATCTGGAAGATTATCAATATTTTGATATGCTAAATCCATAAAAAATTTGTCGTATCGTCTATATTGATGTGTCCAACGAAATATAAGACTTGAAGTATATATAGTTTCATTATAATTATTTAACTTTCCACCATAATCTTTATCAGGTAAAATATAGTCTTTTGATAATAAATACCCACCAACTATCTCAAATTTATTATTTGGAACTATATAAACAATATCTTCATATATAAAATCATTAATATAATTTTTTAAATCTTTATCTGCCACATAACCACTATCAATTAAAAATGGTTCTAAGTAAGTCTCTAAATGGGAAGCAACTGTTTTAAACGTCCACTGCTTTGTAACATATGTAAATGCAAGTCTATAATCAAAAATATCACTACCATCATTATATTTAGCACCAGGATTGCGTACATTTACATATTGCAATCCAGCTGTTAAAACAAGATTTTCTCTTAAAGAATAAACATTCTGCAGAAATAATGCTACAACATCTTGATGATCATTATCCCGTGGTGGTTGCTCCTCTTCATTTAATGTATCATTTGTTATTGTATACATTTTTATTCTATACTTAGCACCAACCATAAACTCATTACTTAAAAAATTAACTTTATAATTGAGATCAGCACTTATAATATTTGTAGTTGTTTTAGATGTTTTTGAATAGATATATGCATCAGGATCATCTAAAAAATTATATTTTAAAATATGTTGATCAAAGTCAACACCATATGAAAAATGATTTACAGTGGCATCATATCCTAAATGCAAGTTATTTACTTCTAATCTGCTAGTAAGAGGAGTTGCATCTATACTTGAACCAGCAAAAGCATCTGTTGTAAAGTTTATATTTTCAAAAAGAATTCTATGATTTTCATTTTGAAGTGTAGCAATAATATGAGTTCTTTTTTTATCGCGAGAAAGAGCAGTTCCAAACGAATCATACTTTTCTCTTTTTAAATTATCATACGTCACATAAGCAAAATAGTTCCAATCATTATCAAGTTCATTTGCTGTATAGGTAGTAACTCTAGCTGCACCTCTACTTGCATAACTAAGCTCAACTTTTGAGCCTTCATCTTTTAAAGCACTCTTTGTATATAATTTAATAAGTGTAAATGTAGGCTCAGTTGAATACTCATAAGTAGGTGTCTGTGTATAGATTTCTATATGATCTACAAAACTTATATCAATATCACCCAAATTACCTACACCACTCGCGAAAACACCACCTAAAATCTCTTGATTATCTATAAATACACGAATATTACAACTAACAAATGGAGTAAAATCACCTTGAAAAAGTGGATCTGGTGCAGAATAACGATTCTCTTTATAACCGTAAGTAGTAGAAGAGATTAAAATATCTTTAAGATATTTAGCTTGCATCCTATCAATATCATCTCTTGTGTAAATTAAAGAGATACCACTGTTTTCAAGTTTAGTTTTTTCAGATAGATCACTCTTTTTTTCAATATCTGTTAAAAGAGTATCTATATCTAAACTATCTTCAGCATGAAGAAGTGACAAAAAAGTTAAAAGTGATAATCCAAAACGTTTCATAATCGATAAACTTTTTATTAAATTTTATTATCATTATGCTACCATATCGATACTTAAACTAATAGGAAATAACATTGATTCTTAGCATAGAAAGTTCATGTGACGATAGTGCAATAGCAATAACTGATATAAAAACAAAAAAATTACTTTTCCATAAAAAAATATCTCAAGAGTTAGAACATAGTGTTTATGGTGGTGTTGTTCCAGAACTTGCTGCACGTCTTCACGCTGAAGCGTTGCCAAAGATTTTGCAAGAATGCAAACCCTACTTTAAAGATTTAAAAGCAGTTGCAGTAACATCAAGCCCAGGACTTGCTGTTACACTTATAGAGGGTGTAACTTTAGCAAAAGCGGTAAGCTTAGCACTTAATATTCCACTTATTGGGGTAAATCATCTTATTGGGCATATTTATTCTTTATTTATTGAAAAAGAAACAATATTCCCACTTACCATTTTGCTTGTTTCTGGTGGACACACACAAGTGATGGAAGTTAAGAGTTTAGAAAATATAAAAACTGTTGCGAAAAGTATGGATGATAGTTTTGGGGAGAGTTTTGATAAAGTAGCAAAGATGATGGATTTGGGTTATCCTGGAGGACCTGTTATTGAAAAACTAGCTCGTGATGGAGATAGACTTAAATACAATTTTACAGTGCCTCTTCATCAATCGCCACTTATTGCTTTTAGTTACTCTGGACTTAAAAATGCAGTAAGACTTGCAGTGCAAAATGCCTCTTCAAAAGAGGAGTATAAAGATATTGCAGCTTCTTTTGAGCATATAGCAGTAAAACATCTAACAATGAAGCTCAAAAAATATTTTAAAACAAACCCACCAAAAACCTTCGCTATTGTTGGGGGTGCTAGTGCAAATCTTTACTTGAGAGATGAAATACAAAAGCTTTTAAAACCTCATAATGCAGAGCTTTTAGTCGCACCACTGCAGTATTGCAGCGATAATGCAGCGATGATTGGTCGTGTTGGGGTAGATATGTATAATAAGCAAATGTTTACCTCCCTAGAGGAGTTAAATGTTGCTCCAAAGAGTGAGTTTTAAAAAAATGGTATAATCACACAATTATTTATTTAGAAGGTTTATTTTATGGGTCAAACAATAACAGAGAAGATATTTTCACAACATGTTGGTAAAGAGGTGTATGCGGGTGAGATTATCCGTTGTGACATCGATATGGTTATTGGAAACGATATTACAACACCTATCTCTATTAAAGCTTTTGAAGATAGTGGTGCAACAAAACTTGCAAATCCAGATGGTTTTTCAATTGTACTTGATCACTTCATTCCTGCAAAAGATATTGCAAGTGCAAATCAAGCAAGAATTTCACGTGACTTTGCTAAAAAGCATCAACTTAAAAACTTTTTTGATGAAAAAGATATGGGGATTGAGCACGCACTTTTACCAGAAAAAGGGCTTGTTGTTCCAGGTGATGTAATTATTGGGGCTGATTCTCACACATGTACACATGGTGCACTTGGGGCATTCTCTACTGGTATGGGTTCAACTGACTTAGCATTTGCAATGGTAACTGGTGGAAACTGGTTTAAAGTTCCAGAGTCTATTAAAGTTGTTTTAAATGGAAAACCAGCTCCTTTTGTAACAGGAAAAGATATCATTTTAGAGATTATTCGTCAAATTGGTGTTGATGGAGCGCTTTATAAAACTTTAGAGTTTACTGGTAGTGCAATCCCTCATTTAACAATGGATGATAGATTCTCAATGTGTAATATGGCTATTGAAGCGGGTGCAAAAAGTGGTATTGTTGCGTATGATGAGGTAACAGAAGAATTCTTAAAAGATAAAACTTTAGCTAGAGAGCCAAGAATTCATCACAGTGATGATGATGCTTCTTATGTTCAAGTTTTGGAAATTGATGTAGCAAACCTTGAGCCTGTTATTGCATATCCATTTTTACCATCAAATGGGCATAGCATTTCACAAGCTGTTGCAGATAATATCAAAATAGATCAAGCTTTTATTGGTTCTTGTACAAATGGACGTTTAGCAGATTTAAAAATTGCTGCTGAGATTTTAAAAGATCAAAGAGTGCATGAAGATGTACGTTTAATCGTAACTCCAGGGACTCAAAGAATTTTACGTGAAGCTACAAAACTCGGTTATATTGACATTATTGTAGATGCAGGTGGTGTAGTTTCAAATCCAACTTGTGGTGCTTGTCTTGGTGGATATATGGGTATTTTAGGAGATAATGAAGTAGCAATCTCTACAACAAATAGAAACTTTGTTGGTCGTATGGGAAGTAGAAGTTCAAAAGTTTATTTAGCTTCTTCTGCTGTTGCTGCAATCTCTGCAATTAAAGGTTACATAGCAGACCCAAGAGCAAACTAATATGAAAAAAAAGCTTTTTTTAAGCCTCTTTCTTAGCTCCCTTTTGGGGGCATCTACTTATGAGCTTACACCCCTTATTGGTATCAATATAGAAAATCCTGAATTTGATATTAGTAAAAAACCATATCTTGGTTTAGAGGTTGAAAAAACAGATACAAACCAAACTTTTAATCCTGAAGTTTCTATTTTGTATAAAAACAAAGCTGGAACTTTGCATAACTACCGTTTAGCACTAAGTGGAGTGCATCATTATAAAAATTACAAAGGGTTTACTCCATTTAGCAAAGCTGGTGGTGGTTTTTCTAGCTATGATGGTAATGTTTTTGCACTTGCTGGTGGTGGAGTGCATTATAAGCTTTTAAACTTCAAACTTAAATTTGAAACAACTTATATGGTGGACTACCATGGGCAACAAGAGGATAAGTACGATTCAAATTTAGCTCTTTTAGTTGGTGTGAGTTTTGCATTTGGAAAAAAAGAGGAACCAAAAATTGTAAAAAAACCAAAACCTGTTGTTATTTTAGATGATGATAACGATGGCATAGCCAATGAGAGAGATTTATGTTTTAAAACTCCACGTGGAATAAAAGTAGATAGTTATGGGTGTGCTATTGATGGTGATGATGATAATGATGGAATTAAAAATTCAATAGATAAATGTACAAAAACTCCTGCTGGAGTTGCTGTTTATACAAACGGTTGTACAGTTGAAAATGATAATGATGGTGATGGGATAAAAGATTCACGCGATAAATGTTTAAACACTCCACTTGGTATAGAGGTAGATAGCTATGGGTGTGAGATAGAGTATGAAGTGCAAGAAGAAGATAATACAACAATTATGGAGCCACTTCCAACACCTTCTAAAATTGTAGAACAAGAAAAAGAGTTTGAAACACTTGATGTAAAATTTCGCTATAAATCAAATAAAGTTACAGCAGATTCTATTGGTATAGTACTTCGTTTAGCTCAATTTTTAGAGCAACATCCAAGATATAATATCACAATTCTAGGTTATACAGATAATATTGGAAGTGAAGAATATAACAAAACGCTTTCAAAAAAACGTGCACAAAGTATTAAAGATATTTTAGTAGCTGAAAATATAGATCCACAACGGATTAAAGTGGTTGGTATGGGTGAAGCAAACCCTATAGCTTCAAACAAAACCAAAGAGGGTCGTGCACAAAATAGACGTATTGAAGTTGAGTTTGAATAGTGTTTGATATCCCTTGTGTTATTTTTGCAGGGGGTAAAAGCTCTCGAATGGGAAAAGATAAATCACTGCTCCCTTTTGGAGAATACTCTACACTTTGTGAGTACCAGTATAGACGTTTAGAAAAAATTTTTAAAAAAGTTTATGTTGTGACAAAAGAGCCTTCTAAATTTCCCTTCAAGGCAAATTTTTTAGAGGAGTCTTACTCTGTTTTTGCTCCAACTACTGGGTTTGTAACACTTTTTGAACAACTACAAGATGAAGCTTTTTTTGTTTTGAGTGTTGATACCCCTTTTGTTGATTTTGCTATAATAGAGCAACTCTTTTTAGAGTATAAAAAAACAAACCAAACAACTTTAGCAAAACTGCATAATAAACTTGAACCATTGTGTGGCATCTACACTCGCTCTTTAGAAAAAGAGTTTGTTAAGATGTTACAAAATAATGAGCATAAACTTAGTAAAATGTTACAAAAGCAACATATCTCTTTTGTAACATTTAAAGAAGAGAAGAAGTTTTTTAATTTAAACTATCAAGATGACTATATTAAGGCACAAGAATTTATCAAAAATATGCTATAATTTCATTCAAGTAAGATTATTACTCTGTGGGTAGCTCCCACATATCAACACTGAAGCCCTATCACTTTTGAAGTGATGGGGCTTTTTTTTTGACTATAGTTTTTTAAAAAGTGGGCAGTGTTGGGTGGGAGTGTTGATAATAAGGAGTATTATGCTTCTAAGAGTAATAATCTTACTGCTTATAGTTGGTTATTTAACTAAACTATTGTAGCATTAAAGAGGGTAGCTCCCTCTTTAATATCATAAAGGCAAAAAAAATGAACTTAACACATTTAGATGAAAAAGATAGACCAAAAATGGTCGATGTCTCTAGTAAAGATGCAACAACAAGGGTTGCAATTGCTAGTGGAAAAATACAGATGAGCCAAGAAGCTTATGACAATATTGTTAATGAACAAAATAAAAAAGGTCCAGTACTACAAACTGCTGTTATTGCAGCTATTATGGGTGTAAAACAAACAAGCACGCTTATCCCAATGTGCCACCCTTTAAACCTTAGTGGTATTAACTGCGACGTAGAGGAGCTTGCCGAGTTACCTGGATTTAAACTGATAGTTACTACAAAACTAACAGGACAAACAGGGGTAGAGATGGAAGCACTCACAGGGGTAAGTGTTGGGCTTTTAACAATTTACGATATGGTAAAAGCGATCGATAAAGGTATGGTTTTACACGAGATTCAACTTGAAAAAAAATCGGGAGGTAAAAATGGAGATTATCAACGATAGAAAAGAGAAACTTGAACTTGAGTATCCAACATCATGGAAGTATAAACTTATTGGTCATGAAAAAGAGGCTATTCAAAAAGCAATTAGCGATGTTATTTTAGAGCGTGAACACTCACTTTCACATTCAAATAATTCTAAAACAGGTAAATATGTAAGTATGAATTTAGAGTTAGTTGTTATGAATGAAGATGAGCGTAACTTTATTTATGAAGCACTCAAAGCACACCAACATATTAAGATGGTGCTTTAACCAATGGTTTGAAATTCTTTTTGAATTTCTCCACCTTTGGAGCAATAACTGCTTGACAATACCCAGCATAAGGGTTGTTTTTAAAGTAGTTTTGATGGTAAAATTCTGCAATATACACCTCACCAAGTGGTGAAACTTCTGTTACTATTTTATCTTTAAAATTGTTTTGTGCTTTTGCTATTGCATCTTCTATAATTTTTTTCTCATTTTCATTTGCATAGTAAATTACAGAACGGTACTGTGTTCCCACATCTGCACCTTGAGCATTAAGTGTTGTGGGGTTGTGAATTGCAAAAAATATCTCTAAAATTTGCTCTAATGAAATGATTTCATTGTCGTACTCTATCTCTACAACTTCAGCATAACCACTCACACCACTACAAACATATTCATAGCTTGGATTTGGACGTTTTCCACCACTATAAGCACTCTTTGCTCTCAAAACTCCAACAACATCACTAAAAACAGCTTCAATACACCAAAAACATCCACCACCCAAAACTATTTTTGCTTTACTCATCTTTTACCTTTTATTAACTATAATCTTTTTATGAAAAAAATTATACTACCATTTATATTAATTGCTAACACTGCTTTTACACTAGATTCATTTCCTTATATTCAGCCATATAGTGTTGAAAAAGCTCCCATAAAAAAAGTTGTTAAAAAACAAAAAATTGAAAAAAACAATGATTCTGATGATGCTCTTTTAGAAGAGTTACCAGAAGATAGTTTACCAGAAGATGATTTTGAAGAGTTGCCTCAAGAGGATGTTGTTTTACCACCAGATGAAGATAAAGATGGAGTAGAAGACTCTAAAGATAAATGTCCCCACACATCATCAGATTTTCAAGTAGATAAAAATGGTTGTCCAAAAACAGCAACTTTACATATTAATTTTCCTCCAGATGAGTATAAAGTTACACAAAATGTTTTAGACAAAGTATCAAGTTTTGCAGAGTTTTTAAAGAAAAACAAAGGGTATCAAGTTGTCATTTATGGATACACAGATAGTAGAGGTGAGGCAAAAGATAATCAAGTACTTTCCCAAAAAAGAGCAGATTCTGTAAAAGAAGCGCTTATTCAACTTGGAATATCTGAACCTCGTTTAACTGCTATTGGAATGGGAGAAAAAAATCCAATAGCAGACAATACTTTTAAAGCAGGAAGACAAAAAAATAGAAGAATAGAGATAGAACTATTAAAATAGTTCCTCTCTTTTAAACTTTTTGGATTGTAGCTACAATCTTTTCAATGGCAATACAGTATGCATTGTATTCAAATGCTTCATCACATTCCATTGATGCTAATTCAATATCCTTAGCCATATCGTGAATCTCATTAAATTGTAAATTTCCAGCACTTCCTCGTAAGGAGTGAGCATTCATAGAAATACCATCCCACTCTTTTTGCTCTATTGCAATTTTTAAATTGTTAATCAATTTTTCAGATTCACCTAAAAAGCTCTTTATAAGCATCGGCATATAAGTTGCTTGAATACCTAAAGACGCAGCAGTTTTTTCAAAATCTATATTTGAATAGTTTGCATCGAGAATTGCCATTTTGAGTTCTCCTATTTGGTTTTTCGTATATAATATCACAAAATTTGATAAATTAACATAAATCAATAAAAGGTTTACTATGAATTTTATTATTTGTGCATTAAAAGCAGAAGCACAGGCATTTAAAGAGTATTACAAACTTAAAAAAATCTCTTATGAAAATATAACTTTTTTTCAAAATGAAGATATAACACTTTTTACTACTGGTTTAGGGAATGAAACGATGCAAAAAAACCTTCCCTTTTTTTTATCACATTTTGAATTAAAAAAAGAGGATAAAATAATCAATGTAGGAATTTGTGCTGCTCCAAAGAGTTATAAAGTTGGAGAACTCTGTTTTATATCTACTATTATGTATAATAATGAAAAATTTATTCTAAATAATAAAAATTACAATACAATTGCATCTTTAGATTTTCCAGCTACAAAAGAGTATAGTACTTTTATAGATATGGAATCGTTTGGATTTTACAAAGCTTTAGAACAAAAAGAGGTTCAAAAGTTTATGTTTAAAATTGTAAGTGATCATTTTGAGCCACAAAGTGTTACAAAAGATTTTGCAAAAAAATTAATCTTTGAAAAAATAGCACAAATTATGGAGAGTATAGGTTGAGGATTTTTCTTTTTTTAACACTGTTTAGTTTTTTATTTGCACAACCTACAATTATACAAAAGCCTATTTTATTTACAAAAGAGCGGATAGATCTTACAAAAGAGTATATTAAAAAACATTATGGTTTAAATGTTAAAAATATTGAGATTACTCCAAAAATTATTGTATTGCATTGGACTGCAATTTTAGATTTTCCATGTTGTTTTCATCTTTTAGAAGATGAAAAACTAAATACCCAAAGAGCTTATATCAACAGAGCAAGTCACTTAAATGTTTCTGCACACTATCTTGTAGATAGAGATGGAACAATTTATCAACTTATGCCAGATAACTGGATGGCTCGCCATGTTATTGGGCTTAATTACTCCTCTATAGGGATAGAAAATGTTGGAGGGGATTGTAATAAAGAAGAGGACCTCACTTCAAAACAGGTTCAAGCTAATGTAGAGCTTATTCGATACCTCAAAAAGAAATACCCAACAATTGAGTATCTTATAGGGCATTATGAGTATTTAAAAATGAAAAATACACCTCTTTGGTTAGAAAAAGATCCAAAATATAAAACATACAAAAAAGACCCTGGAGAGAAGTTTATGCATGATGTAAGAGAAAGGGTTAAAGATTTGGGGTTAAAAAAGCCCTAAATCTCTTTTTTTAATCTCTCTATAACAACCCCATTATCTTTAATAAATTGTGAAATAATCTCAGAATTATTGTGCTCATAAGGTTTTGCGTAAACAATCCTTTTTACTCCACTTGCTATAAGATTTTTACTACATTCACTACAAGGCTCTAGTGTTACATAGATAGTAGAATCTTTTATAGAGATCCCCTCACGTGCAGCCCAAATAATAGCATTCATCTCTGCGTGAATCTCATAAAGTTTAGACCACTCGTGATGCTCTTTTGTGTATTTGTTATCCCAATAATCACAACAATTTATATACCCAGCTGGTGTTCCGTTGTACCCTGTACTTAAAATACGACCATCTTTTACAATAACCGCACCCACTTGTTTAGAAACACATTTGGAAGCTTTTGCAATTTCTGTTGCTATATTTATGAAATGTTCATCTTTTAACATAATTAAGGCTCTTTTTTTATTTGCTATTATAGTAAAATTTATTATAATCTATACCAAATTTAATAGAGGAAATAAAAAAGGTGTCCCACTTTGTCAATAAACTAAACTCTTTTTGGCTGTGGAGAGAAGTTTCTTCTAAACTTGGTGTTTCAAATCCAGCTTATAAGTATTGGCGAAATACCCCAAATATAAAACTAAACAATAAATATATTTTTATTCAAAAAAATACTTTACCTCAAAAGTATGCTTATATTGAGCCAAGTTTAACCGATTTGTCTGGACACCTTCCCATTAAGTTCGCATCTGATCAGTTGCATGTGAGTGAGCATATTTTTTCGTATGAGAAGATGAAGCTTTATAAAGAGTTTGAGTATAAATTTGTTGCAGATATAAAGTTTGTTAATATTAAAAAATTTTTTAAAGAAAATGGAATAATTGTGAAAAAAGATTCAATAGTGCAACTTGGAAAAATTCAAAACTTAGAACTAGATAGCTCTGCAACACTTTACACTTTAAAAAATGATTATGCAATAGTGGTATATGACGTATGAATATCTTTTTTTTAGAGTATCGTGATCCACTTTTTGGGCTTATTTTCTTTTTTGCACTTATTTTTATTATCTCTTTTGTATCGTACTGGTGGGGGAAATATAAAACACAAAAAGATTCAAAACATTTAGATGAGTTTTTACAAAATTTTCATACACTCCCAACTCAAGATGAGTTAAAAATACTTATTCATACAAGTAAACTCTCAGAAAAATCGTGGCTTTTACTTGCAAATGCTTACTATAAAAATGGAGACTATGAAAAAAGTATAGAAATTTATAATGAACTTTTAAAGGTGTATAACTCTAAAGAAACGATGTTTTTACTTGGTAAAACATACTTTAAAGCTGGTTTTTTAGAACGATCTAAAATTATCTTTTTAGAGATTTTAAAACAAAACCCTCGCACTCCTCAGGCATTGAAGTATCTTTTACTTATTTATGAATATTTACGTGATTACAAATCTGCTATAGCTGTTTTAGAACCACTCGATATTTTAGAACAAGAGGTCTCTTTAGATGCAAACTACTTAAAAACATTGGCACTTTTAAATGATTTAACAATCCCTATAGAGGAGAAATCGCATCGCCTTATTCAGATGTACAAAAAAGAAAAAGTTTTAACGTATTTAATTTTTGATTATATTTTTAGGGTAAACCCTAAACTTGCTTGGCAAAACCTTCCAGAAGATAAACTAGAGGAGTTAAGCGATATTTTTTGGCATTTAGATACAAAAAGTTTGGATTTTGATATAATTTCAAAATATAACTATTTAGTGGAGTTATACTCTGCACGTGGGGATATCTCTGATGCAAAAAAGAGTGAGATTTTTGAGTTTGATGTTTTAATTCAACTAGAGCAAAAAGCTGCGGCAACACTCAATTTTGAGTATATTTGTGAGAGTTGTAAACAATCTTATCCATTTGCATTTAAGCGTTGCAATAACTGTTATGGCATAGATACACAAAGAGTGGAGTTTGTTTTAACAAAAGACTATAAAAAGGATTTTAGTGAAGAGAGTAACTCTTTTTTGTGATGGAAGTGCTTTAGGCAATCCTGGTCCTGGTGGGTATGGTGCAATTCTTCGTTATGGCTCTAAAGAGAAAGAGATAGTTGGTGGAGAAGCTCATACAACTAACAATAGAATGGAACTTTTAGCAGTTATTGAGGGGCTTCGTGCTTTAAAAGAGCCTTGTGAAGTAGAAGTTGTTTCAGACTCCTCTTACGTTACAAAGGGGATTAGCGAGTGGCTTGATGGTTGGATAAAAAAAGATTTTAAAAAAGTAAAAAATGTAGATTTGTGGAAAGAGTACATTGAGGTTTCAAAACCCCATAAAGTGAAAACAACATGGGTAAGAGGACACAATGGACATCCAGAAAATGAGCGGTGTGACACTCTAGCAAGAGAGGAAGCACAAAGGCAAAAAGATTTATTATGAGGTTATTATGAGAAAGAAAATTGAAGAGTTAGAGGAAGCTTTAGGCTATAAGTTTAAAGATGAAAAGCTCATTATCGAAGCGCTGACACATAAAAGTTACAAACAGCCCTACGATAATGAGCGCTTAGAGTTTTTAGGCGATGCAGTATTAGATTTAGTAGTGGGTGAGTACTTGTTTAAAAAATTTCGTGATTCAGATGAGGGGAAACTCTCAAAAATTCGTGCATCGCTTGTAAATGAAACAGGGTTTGATAAACTCGCACGTGCATTAAACCTTGGAAAATATATCTACCTCTCAAGTGCAGAGGAAAATAATGGTGGAAGGGAAAAACCATCACTCCTTTCAAACGCATTTGAAGCGGTTATGGGTGCAATCTATTTAGAATCTGGACTTGAAAAGGTGCGTGAAATTGCTATTGCGTTAATTGAGCAAAACCATAAAGATATCTCACTTGACTCACTCTTTAGAGATTTTAAAACAACTCTACAAGAGTTAACGCAAGCTCGTTTTGGAACAACACCAGAGTACAAAGTTGTTGCAAGTCGTGGACCTGACCATCAAAAAGAGTTTGAAGTTGCTGTGTTTATTGAAAATAAAGAGTATGCACGTGCAGTTGGAAAAAGTAAAAAAATAGCACAACAAGAAGCAGCACAACAAGCGATAAAACTCCTCAAAGAGTAAGGAAAAACAATGAATAGTTTTGGAAGAAAATTTAGTTTTACAACATTTGGTGAGAGTCACGGTACAGCCCTTGGTGTTGTAGTCGATGGAGTTCCAGCTGGACTTAAAATTGATGAAGATTTTATTCAAAGTGAACTCAATAGACGCAAACCTGGAAAAAGTGAGTTTGAAACAGCACGTAAAGAGGCAGATAAAGTTGAGATTTTAAGTGGAGTTTTTGAGGGTGTTGCAACAGGAACTCCTATTGCGATGGTTATTTACAACACAAACCAAAAATCGCGTGATTACTCAAACATAAAAGATGTTTTTCGCCCAGGACATGCAGATTTTACATACTTTCATAAATATGGCATAAGAGATTACAGAGGTGGTGGTAGATCAAGTGCACGTGAAACTGCTGCGCGTGTTGCAGCTGGTGCTATTGCAAAACTTCTTTTACGTGAAGTTGGTGTAGAGTTTATGAGTGGAA
>Ga0256837_1001178_pt1 | contig 18531 bp, 18 predicted proteins | sample 4562384metaG_FD_185976 | JGI IMG/M metagenome (GOLD analysis project Ga0256837, IMG submission 185976) | Hydrothermal vent microbial communities from Guaymas Basin, Mexico - 4561-384 | ecosystem: Environmental > Aquatic > Marine > Hydrothermal vents | place: Mexico: Guaymas Basin | collected...
AGATAGCTGCAAAACGTTTAGGTGCTGAGATGGTACACCTTGATGTTGCTAAGAGCTCTACAAAAAAAGGGGAAACTCTTGTAGATACTGCGATGAACCTTGATGCTATGGGGCCTCATGCAATTATCGTTCGTCATCAAAACTCAGGAGTACCTCAGATACTCTCAGAACATACTAATGCTAGTATCTTAAATGCAGGAGATGGTGCACATGCTCACCCCTCTCAAGCACTCTTAGACCTCTATACTTTAAAAGAGCATTTTGGAGAGTTAGAGGGGAAAAAGATAGCCATAGTTGGTGATATCAAAAACTCTCGTGTAGCAAACTCAAACATTGAACTCTTAACACGCTTTGGGATGGAGGTTATTTTAGTTGCTCCTCCTCATTTCCTACCAAAAACAAAGCTCAAAACGACGCATTTTTTAACTGAAATTATTGATGAGGTTGATGCTATTATGAGTCTACGTACACAGACTGAACGTCACTCTTCACAAAGTTATGCAAGTCTTAAAGATTATGCGAGTGATTTTTGTATCACAGAAGAGCTTCTTGGGGATAGAGATATCATCCTTCTTCACCCTGGGCCAGTACATAGAAACATAGATATTACCGATGCACTTCTTGATGATAAACGCTGTAAGGTTTTAGATCAGGTGAGTAATGGTGTAAGTATTCGTATGGCTATCTTAAAGAAACTTATCGCCTAAGTAGATGGATGAAGTACTTATAAATGCTCTTGCAAAGAGTAGAACCCCTTTTCTTTTTATAAGTGACTTTAAAGCAGAAAATGTCAGAGTAATTCTTTTAAAGGATTTGAAAAAGGAAGATATTGAATTTTCTATAGATGAAGATGCTCCCTATAAAAAACACTCTCATTTTTTAGAGCCAAAACCGATAGATTTTGACAAGTATGCTGTGAAGTTTGAAAAAATTATAGAAAAAATTCGTTCTGGTGAGACTTATGTTTTAAACCTTACCCAAGCAACACCCATCCAAACACAACTCCCCTTAAAAGAGATATATGCAAGAGCAAATGCTCACTATAAACTGCGCTATAAAGATGAGTTTGTCTGTTTCTCCCCTGAAAAGTTTATTCAGATTAGTGAGAACACTATTCATACTTTTCCTATGAAAGGGACTATAGATGCTTCATTAAAAGATGCACAGTTGAGAATCCTTGAAGATGAGAAGGAGAGAGCCGAGCATATAATGATAGTAGATTTACTCAGAAATGATCTCTCCATTGTTTCTAAAGATGTAAAAGTTGAAGAGTTCCGATATGTGACAAAAATTAAGGCTGGGGAGAAGGAACTTCTTCAGGTGAGTTCACATATAAGTGGTTCGCTAGAAGATAACTGGCATGAAAATTTAGGAACAATTTTATACTCACTTCTTCCTGCCGGAAGTATAAGTGGTGCACCAAAAAAAAGCACACTCTCTATCATCGATGAGGTAGAAGAGTATGAGAGAGGTTTTTTTAGTGGTGTTTTTGGTGTTTTTGATGGAGAGAAGTTTGATAGTGGTGTTATGATTCGTTTTGTTGAGAAAACTTCAGAGGGTTATATCTATAAAAGTGGTGGTGGTATCACCCTTGATAGCGATGTGAATTTAGAGTATAATGAGCTCCAAAATAAAATTTACCTACCCTAAATGGACACTGAATGATAAGCAGAAAAAATATTTTTACAAGTGGATGGGAGTTTAAAAAGTCTGAAACAGATCTTCAAAGTAGATTTCAGATGATAAACATAGCACTATTAACCTCCTCAATAAGTTTATTTTTTGCAATTCTCAGTAATGTATATAAAGTAACTTATGATATTATTCCTCTAGAAATTTTTATAATTTCTTTAAATGGTGTATTCTTTTTATTGTTAAGAAGATATAAGTATAGTTTTACATATATCTCTTCAATCATAGCCGCACAGTATGCTTTTTTCTTTCTTTACCTCTATTATGCTTATCCACCTGACTCATTAAAGTTTATTTGGTTCTTTACTTACCCTATAATTTTACTCTATTTTCAAGAGAAAAAGTATGCAAAGAACTGGATGGTTTTTGTAATTACAATGATTTTAATCGCACCTTTACAATCATTTACTGAAGTCTACTTCACTCTTTTTCAAGCTATATATTTTGCAGGAGTTTTAATGGTCGTAACTCTTATTATTCTGTTTTACCAAAACAAGATGGATGAGGCAAAAGATACAATTTTACGCCAACAAGAGATGCTTAAAGTAAAAGTAGATGAGTTGACACAAAAAGATAGACTCCTGACAGTGCAGTCAAAGCAAGCTGTTATGGGTGAGATGATTAGTATGATAGCGCATCAGTGGCGCCAACCTCTCTCAACAGTTACTTTAAGTATCTCTAATCTGCAAGTACAAAAAATGTTAGGTACAAAAATAGAGGATGACTTCTTAGATAAAAAACTGCAAGAGATTAGTGATACGGTTGTTTATCTCTCTGAAACAATTGATGATTTTCAGACCTATTTCTCTCCAAATAAGAATGTGAGTGATATAGCGATAGGGGAACTAGTAAGTCGAGCGATTAATTTTACAAAGGCTCGGCTAGATGGCACTACAGTGAGTTTAGTATATGAAGGAAATTCTAATCATGTTGTGCAGACCTATGCTAATGAACTAGTTCAGGTGATTTTAAATATTTTAAACAATGCTATAGATGAACTCATTTCACAGAGAACTAAAACAGATGGAAAAATTACAGTTCGCTTACAAGAGATAGGGGATGCTTTTTTCGTTGAGATAGAAGATAATGGAAGGGGCATAACCAATGAAAATTTAGAGTCAATTTTCGAGCCTTACTATAGTACAAAAGGAAAAAATGGAACAGGCCTTGGTCTCTACATGTCACAGATGATTATGCAAAAACAGTTTAACTCTAAAATAGAGGTTAAAAGTTCTCAAAGTGGTACCTGTTTTACTATAAAAGTTCCAAAAAAACTCGCTTAATTTTTAGGCTATTTTATACTTTCTTCGTTATAATAGAGTAAAAATAAATGAAGGTAAGTAATGTATATAGAAGATTTGAAGTTCTCACTCTGGGCAGATTTTATTGAGCGTGACTATTTAGACCATGAGTTTAAAGAACTTATAAATAAAAAAATTATCAATGGTGCAACTTCAAATCCTGCAATATTTAAAAATGCTATCTTAAACTCTCCTGCATATAAAGAACAGATCACATCTCTTGGAAATATAGCTCCTAAAGAGAAGTATGAAGCAATTGCGATATATGATATCTCAAAAGCTGCAGATATTTTAAGACCACTTTATGATAAAGGTGATGATGGTTATGTAAGTATAGAAGTTGATCCTTCACTCTGTGATGATGCTAAGGCAACTATTAATGAGGGAAAAAGACTTTTTAAGAGTATTAATCGTTCAAATGTGATGATTAAAGTTCCTGCTACATCTGCTGGATATGAAGCGATGGAAGAGCTTACTTCTGTAGGAATTCCTGTAAATGCTACACTTATTTTTAAAAAAGAGCAGGCTATTGCTTGTGCAAATGCTTTTAAACGGGGTGTTTATAAGTATGATAAGAGTGTTGATACTGTCATTAGTATATTTGTTTCAAGAATCGACCGTGCTTTAGATAAAGAGCTCGCAACGAAAGGTATAGATGTAGCTCTGAGTGGAATTTATAATACAGCAGCTATTTATGCACAGATAGAGCAGATGGATGTGAAGGGATGCCGTGCACTTTTTGCAAGTACAGGGGTAAAAGATGACTCTTTAGCTGCTGATTATTATATTGAAAAACTATTAGCTTATAACAGTGTCAATACTGCACCAGTTGAAACTATTATGGCTTTTATAAAGAACACAACAGAGAGAAGTGCACTTCCTATTGACAAAAAGATTATAGATGCACATTTTACTAAAATTGCAGCAGCAGGTATTGATTTTGAAGCACTTCTCGATGCACAGATAGAAGATGGATTAGTGGCTTTTAAAGATGCATTTAAAGAGATACTGGAGTCATTATGAAAACAGATATAGATGTTAGTAAGTTAAGTTTTGAACAGCTTAAAAAGGTTCGTATACATCTTAAAAAGATGATTGAAGTTGGAGGGAGTGACCTTCATATAAAAGCAAATGCTGTAATTCGTGCACGGATTAATGGGAATATTGTTCAGTTTTCTGGGGGTATTTTGTCTAAAGAGGATGCGATGACTTTTGCAAAAGAGTTGCTTAAAGGTCGTTTTGCAGAGTTTGTAAAAGAGAAAGAGCTTGACCTTGTATATCCTTTTGATGAGAACAACCGTTTTCGTGTAAATATCTTTTTTCAGATGGATGGAGTTTCTGCAGTATTTCGGGTTATTCCTGTTAAAATTCCCTCTTTTGATGAGTTGAAGCTTCCTGATATTGTAAAAAGTTTTACACAAAAAGATCGTGGTTTAGTTCTAGTAACTGGTGTTACAGGATCTGGAAAGTCAACAACACTTGCAGCACTTATAAATGAGATAAATGTTACAAAAAAACAGCATATTATTACTATTGAAGATCCTATTGAGTTTGTTCATAAAGATCGTGGTTGTATTATCAATCAACGCTCAGTTGGGCAAGATACACTCTCTTTTGGAACAGCACTTCGTGCTGCACTTCGTGAAGATCCAGATATTATCTTGGTTGGAGAGATGCGGGATAAAGAGACTATCAACTTGGCACTTCATGCAGCAGATACAGGACACTTAGTCTTTTCAACACTACATACGATAGATGCAAAAGAGACTATTAACAGAATTATAGGACAGTTTCCACCTGAGGAGCAAAACCGTGTAAGACTCTCTGTCGCGGGAGTTATTCAAGGTGTTATATCACAGCGTTTAGTACCAACAGTAGACGGTGGTCGACGTGCTGCAATGGAGGTTCTTGTTAGGACTCCAAGAATTGAAAAGCTAATTATGGAGAATCGTGATTACGAAATTCGTGATGCCATCGAGGCGGGAAAAGAGCACTATAAGTCTCAGAGTTTTGATCAGTCTATTCTTGATTTATATAATGATGGAATTATCTCCAAAGAACAAGCTATGAAAAATGCTACAAGTGCGTCTGATTTAGAGTTAAAAATAAGTGGACTTACAAGTGGTAAGGCAAGTGAAACATCTGGTAAAAGTCTACATGTTTCCCATGATGATGAAGATATTTTTGATCTAAAGTAAGATTTAAATAAATGTTAGCTATAATTGCGACCATTTTTAAACACAAGGAAATAATATGTTAGAAGGTATCGTTAGAGAGAGTATGACAACAGGAGCTACTAAAGCACTACGTCGAGATGGTTATCTAATTGCGAATATCTACGGAAAAGGTTTTGAGAATATCAATGCCGCATTCAAAATGAATGAATATGTTCGTACTGTTCGTAATAAAGAGACTGTAGCATTCCCAGTTAATGTAGCTGGTCAAGAGTTAAATGTAGTTGTTCAAGGGTATGAGTCTCATGCAGTTACAGGAAACTTACTTCATGTTGATTTAATGGTAGCACAGCCAGGTGTTGAATCTAAATTTAACATCCCTGTTGTCCCTGTTGGCGAGGCTATTGGTCTTAAAAATAAAGGTCTTGTTCACATGGCTAAAACACGTTTAACTGTTAAATGTACTCCTGAGAACTTAATGGACAAAATTGAAATCGATGTAACAGAGATGGATGTTGGTAACTCTAAACTTGTTCGTGATCTTCCTGAATTAGAAAACATCAAAGTTTTAGACTCTGATCGTGTTGCTCTAATAAGTATCATTAAAGCGAAATAAGTATGCTTTTAGTCGGTCTAGGGAACCCTGGTTCCGACTATAAAGAGACACGCCATAACATCGGTTTTATGGTTATTGATGAACTTATCAAAAGGTTCAATGCTACAGATGTTTCAAAGTCAGCCTTCCTCGGTGACTGTTATAAATTTCAAAATCATTTTTTATTAAAACCACTTACCTTTATGAATCTATCCGGTGATAGTGTTATAAAAGTAAAAAACTTTTACAAGTGTGAAGAAGTTGTTGTAATACATGATGATTTAGATTTACCTTTTGGTTCACTCCGTTTTAAAATAGGTGGTGGTCATGGTGGACATAATGGTTTAAAATCTATAGATTCACGGATTGGTAAAGAGTATATCCGAGTACGGATGGGTATAGGAAAGCCTGAACATAAGGGTGAAGTTTCCTCTTATGTTTTAAGTAAGTTCTCCTCGGATCAAGAGAAATTTTTAGATCAATGGATAGCTGACACTTGTGATGCGGTAGAATTTCTACTTACAAACTCTGTGAATGATACAAGTTCAAAATATACTAAGAAAGTAGCATTATGTTAGCGTTTAAGTATATTGCTGGGCACTATCTTAAATATTTTTTCGTTATTCTTTTTGCACTTGTACTCTTTATGGTTGGTATTGACTATATGGGAAGTGCAGATGCACTCTCAGGCTCAGCCAATCTTTTACTTATCTATCTCGTTTATAAGGCTTTTTTTGCAGTTGATATGTTGCTACCACTGGCTCTTGTATTTGCAATGATCAGTACTAAAATATTTTTAATTCGCTCGAATGCTCTTGTCTCATTCTTCTCTCTTGGTTACTCACGTGTTGATGTTCTTCGTCCTTTTGTAGTTGTCTCAACTATTATTATTTTACTGTTTATCTCTCTTCATTCATGGTCAAGTTTCTCTCGTGCACAGGAGTTCGCTTCCAATATTCGGAAAAACTCACAGTATTTAAGTCCCACACGAGATCTTTTCTTTACCTATAAAGGAAAATATATCTATTTTTCTAAAATGCTACCACTTCAAGAAAAAGCAGAAAATATACGGGTTTTTAGTGTTAAAAACAACTCTTTAAAAGAAGTATTAGTTGCTAAAGAAGCGGTTTATAGAAATGACTCTTGGTTTATCAAAGAAGCAGATATCCTCATAAAACCAGATGATTTAAGTTTTTCTTCTCCTGGTATGCTAACGAAAAAATCGAATGATTTAAGAATTTTACAAGGCTTTAGACCTAAAATTTTAGATCAAGTTTATGAGGGTAAAGTTAATTTTACTATTGGTGATGCCATAGATGCTATAAGGCTTTTAGATACGCAAAACATTAATACTAACAGTATTAAAGGGGCTCTTTATAAAATCTTTATCTATCCGTTTTTTGTACCTTGTTTGATAGTGATAATTTTTTTCTTTGTTCCTGTGAGTTCCCGGTTTTTAAATGTTTCACTCTTTAGTTTTGGGGCAATATTATCTACACTAATGATCTGGGCATTGCTCTTTATTTTAATAGAACTTTCAAATACTAAGACAATTCCAAGTGAAGTGGGTGTTGTCCTTCCTATTTTAGTTCTTTTTGCTATTGCAATTAGGCAGTGGAAAAAATACAGGATGACAACTTAACTCATCTATAAGCACATTTTGGATAAAATCACTTAAAAAAGAATTTGGAAATTTTATGATCGATTTTAAACAACTTGCGACGAAATACAAAACTCCCCTTTATGTATATGATTTTGACTATATGGCAGCACAGTATGCTGCACTTAAAGAAGCCTTTAAGGGTCGTAAATCTATCTTGGCTTTTGCTGTAAAAGCAAATTCAAATCTAAGTGTTGTAAAACATTTTGCTTCTCTAGGCAGTGGTGCTGATTGTGTCTCTATTGGTGAAGTAAGACGTGCTTTTATGGCAGGTATTCCAGCATATAAAATTATCTTCTCTGGTGTTGGAAAAAATGATGATGAGATTCGTGAAGCGATAGAGAAAGATATTTTATATATCAATGTTGAGTCTGCGGCAGAGTTAGAACGTGTAGAAATGATAGCTAAAGAACTTGGAAAAGTATCTCGTATTAGTATCCGTGTAAATCCAAACATCGATCCTAAAACACACCCTTACATCTCAACTGGTCTGCATGATAATAAGTTTGGAGTTGATTTAAGTACTGCTAAACGTATGTACATTATGGCAAATAACTCTGAGCATTTAGATCCAGTAGGAATTCACTTTCATATCGGTTCACAACTTACAGAACTCCAACCAATCCGTGAGTCTGCTGAAATAGTGGCTGACTTAGTGCGTTCACTTCAAACTATCAAAATAGAACTAAAGTTTTTTGATATTGGTGGTGGTTTAGGGATTAAGTATGATGATGAGACTACTATTGAGCCTTATGATTATGCACAGGCTATCTTAGGTTGTTTAACAGCTCTTGATTTAACTATCCTTTGTGAACCAGGTCGTTTTTTAACGGCAAATGCAGGATACTTTGTAAGTAAAGTACTTTATGAGAAACAAAATGGTGCAAAGAAATTTGTAGTGATAGATGGTGCGATGAATGATCTTTTACGTCCTTCTCTTTATAGTGCTTATCACAAGATAGAGGCTATTACCGACTCTACAAAAGAGCCACGTCCCGTTGATATTGTTGGTCCAGTATGTGAGAGTGGAGACTTCTTTGCAAAAGACTATCCTTTACCAGAACTAAATCATAATGATCTTGTAGTAGTCCACAGTGCTGGTGCTTATGGCTTTGGTATGGGAAGTAACTACAACAGTCGTGGGCGCAGTGCAGAGGTTGCACTTCAAGGTGGAGAAGATAGACTTATTCGTAAACGCGAAACATTTGAAGACCTTATTGCTCTTGAGCAAGAGTTCTTAGTAGAGTAAGGAAAAAAAGTGTATTTCATAGATGTTCAAGGGACTCTTATTAGCGATAGTGATAAGAGCCCTATTAGAGGGAGTATAGAGTTTATAAATAGACTCAATGCGACTAATACTCCCTATATGGTTGTTACTAACAACACTAAAAAAGCATCGAATGATTTTCATAAATTTTTAAAAGAGCTTGGGTTTAACTTTGGGTTTGATAAATATCTTGATCCCCTTATGCTTCTTGAGTCTAGAGTGTCTAAAGAGTCAGTAGCTGCTTATGGTGCACCTGCATTTTTAGAGACACTTCAATCTATGGGCTATACTTTAAATTTTAAAAATCCTAAAACAGTTCTAATTGCTATAAAAGAGGATTTCAGTGCGGATGAATATGCACAGATGATAGACTTCTTACTCTCAGGTGCCTCTTTAGTTGGCATGCATGAGACCTCTATCTATGCAAAAAACAGTAAACGCTATCCTGGTGTTGGCGCTGTTTTAAAACTTTTAGAGTTTGCAACAAGTGTAGAGTATAAGGTTGTTGGAAAACCAAGTATTGCTTTTTATAATGAGGCTCTAAAATTACTAAAAAAACAAAATTCTGCTTTAGAGTTTAAAAACATTACTATGATTAGTGATGATGTTAAAGGTGATTTAGGTGGTGCTAAAGAGCTTGGAATAAAGACTATTTTTGTAACAAGTGGAAAGTATAAAAGTGAAGCTGAAATAGTGCCATTTTTAGATGAAAACTTAAAACCTGACTTTGTATATGCAGATATGCAAGAGGTATTGGAGAAGATATGAGTGAGATAAGCGACTGGAAAACTCTACAAGACTGTAGAGATGCAATAGATTCGATAGATAACGAAATGTTAGAGCTTTTAAACAAACGAATGAAAGTTGTTGAGAGAGTTGGAAAGATAAAGAGTGAAACAGGTGGAGCTATCTATAGACCTGAACGTGAAAAGGCAATTATTGAGCGTTTAGTTGGTCTTAGTAAAGCAGCTAATGGACTCTTAAATGAGAGTGCTATAGAAGCTCTCTATTTAGAAATTTTTGCAGTATCACGTAATCTTGAACTTCCAGAACGTATCGCTTATCTTGGACCTGAAGGAAGCTTTACACACCAAGCTGCAGAGAGCCGTTTTGGTGCTATGAGTGATTATCTCTCACTTAACTCTATTGAGACTGTATTTAAAACACTTGAAGCAAAGCGTGCAAAATTTGGTGTTGTTCCTATAGAAAACTCTCGTGATGGAATTGTTGGTGAGACCCTTGATCTTCTCGCAAAATCTTCGGTAAAAATAGTAGCTGAACTCTATATGCCTATTCATGTAGCATTTGCAACGAAAGCTCAAAAACTAGAAGATGTGACAAAAATATACTCAAAAGATAAAGGTTTTGGTCAGTGTCGAGAGTTTTTAAGTGAGCATGGTCTTAATGACATAGAACTTATCCCTGTAGAGTCTACAGCAAAAGCTGCAATACTCGCAGCAGAAGATGAAGAGGCAGCTGCAATCTGTTCTCATATCGCGGCAAAGCTTTATGGTGTACCTACTATGTTTGAAAATATAGAGGATGAGCATGACAATGCGACGCGTTTTGTAATACTTAGTGATTTTAAAAATGCTATAAGTGGTGATGATAAAACCTCTATTCTTGTTCGTTTAAAAGATGCTGTTGAAGCTGGTGCACTTGTAAACTTTTTACAAGATTTTGATAAAGAGAAGATAAATCTCTCGAAAATAGAATCACGACCTTCAAAAGATAAAGATGGTGGGTTTGACTACTGGTTTTATATAGATTTTTTTGGTCATATAGATGAAGAGAAGATACAAAATGTACTGAAAAAACATGAAGGTGAAGTTACTTGGCTTGGTTCATATGTAAAAGGTGAAGGGTAAAAATGAAATTTAATAAAAAACTAGAAAATATAAAAACTTATGAGGCTGGAAAGCCTATAGAACTCGTTGTACGTGAATTTGGTATAGAGCCAAAAGATATTGTAAAATTAGCAAGTAATGAGAACCCTTATGGCTGTTCACCAAAGGTTCAAAAAGCCGTGGGTGAGATTGTTGCAAATATGGCACTCTACCCTGATGATAGTATGTTGAAGTTAAAAAATGCACTGAGTAATAAATACAGTGTTTTAGATGGAAATCTTATTATTGGAAGTGGAAGTGACCAAGTTATAGAGTTTATAATGCATGCAAAAGCAGATAGTAATTCAAAAATTCTTATTAACTCTGTAACTTTCGCTATGTATGAGATCTATGCAAAACATGTTGGTGCAGAGATTATTCGTACTGCTTCCCAAGAGCATAATTTAGAAGAGTTTTATGAGCTTTATAAGAGAGAAAATCCAGATATAATTTTTCTATGTACTCCTAATAATCCTACAGGGGATGCCATAGATGCTAAAGCTCTAATGGTGTTTATAGAGAAGATAGATGAAAATACACTTGTAGTAGTTGATGGTGCTTATATGGAATATGCTGCATTTAAAGATAGTAAAAAATCTGTAACACCTAAAGAGCTTATAGAGAAGTTCTCAAATGTTATATATCTCGGTACTTTTTCTAAAGCTTATGGTCTTGGTGGTATGCGTACAGGCTATGGTATCTCTAATAGTAAAATCATTAAAGAGCTCTATAAACTACGTCCTCCTTTTAACATAACGACACTCTCTCTTGAAGCGGCATCAGTTGCTTTAGAAGATAGCGAGTTTGTAGAGAGTTGTATCTCTTCATGTTTTAGTGAGATGAAACGCTATAGTGAATTTGCAACTAAGCAAAATATAGCTATAATAGAGAGTTATACTAATTTTGTTACTTTATGTCTAAATAATCACCAAAACTCTACTACTCTTGCAGATGCACTCCTTCGTAAAGGGATGATTGTACGAGATCTTAGTGGATATGGCATGAATGCAATTCGTGTAACTGTAGGGAAACCTGAACAGAACAGTCGCTTTTTTGAACTTACGACTGAATTATTATAAATCTTTTAAATGGGTAGTTGATGGACTTTAAAAAACTTTTTTCTCAATTAGTAGTTCTTTACGAAAAGCTAAGTAAACAGCAAAAAATAATTATTGCTACTGCCATTATTGGTATTGTTGCATTTTTAATTTTTTTAGTTGTTTTTACTGCTACAAAAGAGAAAACAAGTAAGTATGAAGTTCTTTTTGACTCTCTAAGTTCTAGTGATGCAGCAAAAGTTGTGGCACAACTTGAAAAAGATGGAATCACATATAAGCTAGAAGCAGATAATGTTATCAAAGTACCAAAAAATGTAGTATATAAAGAGCGTATAAATATCGCTTCGCTTGGGATTCCTAAAAATAGTGGTGTTGGTTTTGAGCTTTTTGATAAACAGGAGTTTGGTGCTACAAGTTTTGATCAGAAGATTAAACATCTTCGAGCACTCGAAGGTGAGCTCTCTCGTACTATAAATGCACTCTCCCCCATAGATAGAGCGACTGTGAGTCTTGCACTTCCTAAAGAGTCTCTTTTTGTCTCAAAACAGATAGCGCCGACAGCCTCTGTAATGATTGAGATAGTCGAGGGAAGAAATCTCTCTTCTAAACAGATTCGAGGTATAAAAAATCTTGTTGCTGCGGCAGTACCGCAACTTATATCATCAAATGTAATGCTTGTAAGTAGTGATGGAAATACTTTAGGTGACGAAGATGAAATGGCACAGATGGGTGAACTCTCAGCCGTGCAGCAACGTTATAAACTCAAAGAAGAGAAGAAACGTCAGCAAAAAATCTTAAGTGTAATCTCTCCCTTTGTAGGTGGTGAAGACAAGGTCGTAGCACAGGTTACTATAGAGTTTGATTTTTCTATAAAAAATTCTACTAGTGAGAGTTTTGATCCTGAAAATGTAGTAAGAAGTGAACAGGTGAGCGAAGAGAAACGCGAAGGCTCTACTCCTCAGCAAGTTGGTGGTGTTCCTGGAACTGTGAGTAATATTGGCCCAGTAGAAGGATTAGCTGATAATAAGACTACTGAAAAATATGAAAAAAATACAGGAACTACAAATTATGAGATTGGGAAAACTGTAAGTACCACAAAAAGTCAATTTGCTCGTATAAAGCGCATTACTGCGGCTGTTGTTGTAGATGGAAAGTATAAAGAGAAGATTGATGAAAATGGAGAGGTAACAGGAGATATAGATTATGTTGCACTCACTGAAACAGACTTAAATGCACTCTCCTCTTTAGTAAGTAGATCTATAGGTATAAATGAAGAACGTGGAGATCAGATAAGTGTTCAGAATCTTCAGTTTGAGAGATTGAGCACAGAGCCAGGTGTTGATGGTGTAACGCAAGGAAAACTCTTTATTGAAACATACTTAGCACCATTTTCTGGACTCTTTAAGTATATATTTGTACTTATTTTACTTCTTATACTCTATAAAAAAGTTATCTCTCCATTTGCAGATAAAATGCTAGAAGTTTCTCGTGAAGATGAAGAACTTGAAACCCCTATTCTTGACATAGAAGATGATGAAGAAGAGGACCTAGTTGAAAAAGTTCAAGCGATGCGTAAAAAAGTAGAAGATCAACTAGGTGTGGGTGAGAACTTTAATGAAGATGAACTTAAATATGAAGTTATACTTGATAAAGTACGAGACATGGCAGATAATGCACCAGAAGATATAGCATCTTTACTACAAGCTTTATTAAGTGAAGAAGCAGAAATTTCACCTGTAGTGTCAAAAAGAGGAGAATAGAGTATGTCAAAATTAAATCAGCAACAGCAGGCTCTCTTTGATGAGATGAGTATGGCTGAAAAGATAGCTATTTTACTTCTTCAGATAGGAGAAGAGACAACAGCAGGTATTTTTTCGGCAATGAATGTTGAAAGTATTACAGAAATTTCAAAATTTATTGCATCAAATACAACGGTTGACCGTGCTGTTGCAACAGCTATACTCGAAGAGTTTCATGCTATCTTTCAATCAGGGCAGTATTTAACATCAGGTGGTATGGAGTATGCACGTGAGCTACTCTATAGAACTCTTGGTGCGGATGAAGCGAAGAAAGTACTTGATAAATTGAGTAAAAATATGCAAAATACTCAAAACTTTGCATATCTTTCTAAAATCAAACCACAGCAACTCTCTGACTTTATTATCAATGAGCATCCTCAAACTATTGCACTTATATTAGCACATATGGATGCAACAGAAGCCGCTGATACACTCCAGTTTTTTCCAGATGAATTACGAAGTGAAGTTGCAATGCGTATGGCAAAACTAGGAGATATTTCTCCTTCCGTTATTAAAAGAGTTTCTGCTGTATTAGAATCTAAACTAGAATCTCTTGCATCTTATAAAGTTGAAGTTGGTGGACCTCGTGCAGTTGCAGATGTATTTAACCGCCTTGGTGTAAAAAGTTCTAAATCAACTTTAGCAAATATTGAGCAGGTAGATGAAGAGTTAGCAACACTCATTAAAGAGATGATGTTTACTTTTGAAGATATGGTGAGTTTAGATAAAACTGCTATTACTGAAACACTTAAAGCTGTTGATAAAGCAGAACTTATGCTTGCACTTAAATCCTCTCCTGAAGAGTTAAAAGAGAAGTTCTTCTCTGCAATGTCTGAGAGAGCTCGTGAAGCCTTTGAAGAGGAGATGCAGTTCCTTGGTGCTGTTAAAATGAAAGATGTTGAGACTGCTCAGAGAAAAATTGTTGAGACAGTAAATGGACTAGCTGAAGCTGGTGTAATTCAGATGGGATCAACAGAAGAGATGATTGAGTAGCATATGGCAATAGTAATACCAGGATCAGAGTTAGATGAACATAATATAAATAAATATAGTTTTAAAGTTATTGCCTTAGGGAATAGTGAAGAGGATCATAAAGCAGCACAGAAGGAACCCTTAGAACCACTTACTTCAAGTAAACCAAATATGGCAGAAGTTGATTCAAGTGCTCTGAGTAGTAGTTCAAAAGAGTCTCTTATAGAGTCTTTGATGCAAAAAACTGATGAGATGTCTTCAAACTTTATAAAACTTCAAATGAAGTTAGAGAGTAAAGAAGAAGAGTATGAAGTTGCTTTAGCTAAAGCAAAAGAGGAAGCATATGCAGATGGATTAGCAGCAGGAATAGCAAAAGCTATGAGTGATGCAGATGTAAGGATGACAAAAAGTGTAGAGCTATTTGCATCATCAATATCTAAGTTAGAAGAGAGCGCACAAGAGTTTGAAACTGCTTTAGAAGGTATAAAATCTGAATTAATTTCTGCAGCTTTAAATATTGCACAAGAGGTTATTAAGGTAGAACTTAGTACAAACTCTAATGAAGTTGCAAAACTACTCTCTAATGAACTGATGCAAGATCTTCAAGGTGCTGCAGAGGTTACACTGAAGGTAAATCCAGCAAATCATGGAGCACTCTCTGAGCATGTTGGAACACTAAAACATGTGAGTGTTGTTTCTGATAGTGCAGTTTCAGAAGGTGGTGTTGTCGTGATTAGTGATGCTGGAAATGTAGATGCACAGATAAATAAAAGATTTGAGAGAGTAAAGAGAGCCGCTTTAAGTGAGTAAAAATATGAACATAAAAAACAAAAGTATAAAAGAACTTGAAGTAGTTTGCCAAGATATTAGAGATCGTATCTTAGAAGTTGTAAGTAAAAATGGTGGACATTTAAGCTCTACACTTGGTGCAACAGAGTTAATCGTAGCAATGCATAAGGTTTTTGATAGTAAAAAAGATCCTTTTATCTTTGATGTAAGTCATCAATCTTATGCACATAAACTTTTAACAGAGAGATGGGATGCATTTGAGACTCTTCGTCAGTTTGATGGGCTTTGTGGTTACACAAAACCGAGTGAGAGTGATGATGACTACTTTGTTGCAGGACATAGTTCAACTTCTATCTCTTTAGGTGTAGGTGCTGCGAAGGCTATAGCTATAAAAGGTGAGCAGGAGTCTCGTATACCAGTTGTAATGATTGGTGATGGGAGTATGACTGCAGGTATGGTTTATGAAGCACTTAATGAGCTTGGTGATAGAAAATACCCTATGATTATCATACTTAATGATAATGAAATGAGTATAGCAAAGCCTATTGGTGCACTCTCAAGAATGCTCTCTTCTGCTATGGCTTCTCCTTTTTATCAGCGTTTTAAGAAGACAACAGAGTCTTTTGTAGATAATTTTGGTGAAGGTGCTCACTATATTGCAAAACGTATGGAAGAGGGACTAAAGCTTATCACTCCTGGAATTATGTTTGAAGAGATGGGTATAAATTATATCGGTCCTGTAGATGGGCATAATTTAGAACAGTTGATAGATATCTTTGAGACAGCTAGAAAATTAAATAGACCAGTAATTATTCATGCGCAAACACTTAAAGGGAAAGGGTATGATATAGCAGAAGGTAAAGAAGAGAAGTGGCATGGTGTTGGCCCTTTTGATCTTGAAGATGGCAAAAGCTCTAAAAAATCTTCTGCTAAAAGTGCGACACAAATATATACTGATGCACTTCTTCATCTTGCTAAAGAGAATGAAAAAATTGTAGGGGCAACTGCAGCAATGCCTAGTGGAACAGGAATGAGTGATCTACTTGAACTCTATCCTGATCGTTTTTGGGATGTAGCAATTGCTGAACAGCATGCTGTTACAAGTATGTCAGCTCTTGCAAAAGAGGGTTTTAAACCTTTTTGTACGATTTATTCAACATTTTTGCAACGTGGGTATGACCAAGTGATACATGATACTTGTTTGATGGATCTTCCTGTTGTTTTTGCACTTGACCGTGCTGGAATTGTTGGGGAAGATGGTGAGACACATCAGGGTGTTTTTGATATTAGTTTTTTAAGAGCTATACCAAATATGACACTCTTTGCACCTCGTGATGAGAAGAGTTTTCACCAAGCGATGGCATTTGCTGCGGCTTATGAGCATCCCTGTTCTCTTCGTTATCCTCGTGGTGCATTTAAAGAGACTTCACTCATTGAGTCAACTCCTTTTGAGTTAGGAAAGTCACAACTTTTAGAGTCTCATGAGTCAGACACCCTTTTTATCGGCTATGGAAATGGTGTTGGACGTGCCTATGAAACCTCTCTTCATTTAGAGGAGAAAGTCTCTATTTTAGATCTTCGTTTTGTGAAACCTCTTGATGAAGAGATACTTCGAGAGTTAAGTAAACGCCATAAGCGATGGTTTGTCTTCTCTGATAGCTCAAAGATGGGTGGTGTTGGCTCAGCAATACTAGAGTTTTTAGCACAAGAGAAAATAATTGATATTGAAGTTACTAGTTTTGAGTATGAAGATTCTTTCATTACACATGGAAACACTCTGCTTGTTGAAGAGTCTTTAAACATCCTTCCTAAGCAATTAGCAGAGAGAGTAAATATCTAAAACATAGTAATTTACTATGTTTACTTGACTTTAAAATTAAAATCCTCTATTATTTGATTTATTAATAATAAAGGATTCTTTATGAACAACAAATCATGCCCAATATCACTTATATCAGTCGATTCAAATATGGCACGAATGAATGCTTTTTATGTTGGAATCCTCTTTAGTATCTATGTTGTTACCGCATATACTCCTCTTATCTATTTTCTTATTATTGACTTTGCTACACGGATTTTTTTAAAAAAAGAGTATAGTTTGACATATATACTTGCGCACTTTACAAAAGAGAGTTTAAAGTTAAAGTCTGTACGTGTTGATGGTGCACCAAAAAAACTAGCAAGTTACTTTGGATTACTTTTTGTAGTTTTAGTAGCTTTTGTAAGTTTTTTTGAACTTAGTATTCTCTTTTATCTTTTAAGTCTTACTCTTCTTATATGTATATTTTTAGAAGTAGTATTTAGCTACTGTTTAGGGTGTGAAATTTATCATCTATATCAAAAGTTGTTTGTGTAATGGTGGGTGTCTCCACAAAAGGTATTTACGGTGTTGCTGCGATGTATGCACTCTCAAAGTCACCAAATGCAAAACTAATGCAGATAAAAGAGATAGCGGCAACTACTCAAATCTCACATGGCTATCTAGAACAGATTTTAACTACTCTTAAAAAAAGCTCTTTAGTTGTGAGTGTAAGAGGAGTGAATGGGGGCTATAAGCTCTCTCGTGATCCACAAGAGATAGAAGTTTTGGAGATAGTAGAAGCCCTTGAAGGAAAACTTTTTGTACCTAATGAAAATGTAGGTGCAAGTATAGTTTTAGATACCTTTTGGGGTGATATGCAAGAGAAGGTTCGTACTACTTTTGAAGTGAAACTATCAGAACTTGACACTGCATATCAGACCTATTTTTACGAGATTTAATAGTTCAAAATCTTAGAAGTACTCTTCTAAATCGATTTGCGGTTTTAATGGAGCTGATTCTGGTATATCATCACTAGTGAAAATTATTCTAAGACCACCAACAAAGGTAAGGTTCATAGCACTTGCCGTTGAATCAAAATCAAATGGAGAAGTGGGCCCATTATAACTGAGAGATACCTTTTCTACATCTAGACCACCATATAGACTAAAGTTGTCGCTTAGTTTATATGTGAGGCCACTACCAACATGCATACCAAAGTTTGTCCAGTTACTACCTCCTCCAATATCCATTCCCCCACGAACATATGGGTAGAGATCTGGTATACTTATTTCAAACTCTTTGATAAGGTTTACTCCAAGAGCTGCTCCTGAATGAGCATTCTCAAAAGTACTATTTGGGATATCATCAAAAGAGCTATACTGGAGGTATCCTTCAAACTTTACACCACCATCTGAACCCTATAATGTCCCCACTTGTCAAGACCACTTAAACCAACATTCTTATTTCACTTATTATGCTACTAACTGTAACTCTGTGTTTTCAAACTCTAAATTATTGATGAAATCAGCATAAACTT
>Ga0256837_1001180_pt1 | contig 18529 bp, 12 predicted proteins | sample 4562384metaG_FD_185976 | JGI IMG/M metagenome (GOLD analysis project Ga0256837, IMG submission 185976) | Hydrothermal vent microbial communities from Guaymas Basin, Mexico - 4561-384 | ecosystem: Environmental > Aquatic > Marine > Hydrothermal vents | place: Mexico: Guaymas Basin | collected...
GACTAGCCGTGTTGATGCTGCTCGTTGTGCATTGAAAAAAGCTGAGGAGATGGAACTTGATGTTACTGGTTCTGTTTTAGCTTCAGAAGCATTTTTTCCATTCCGTGATAGTATTGATGCAGCAGCTGAAGCTGGTGTAAAATGTGTAATAGAACCCGGTGGAAGCATCAGAGATGATGAAATCATAGAAGCAGCCAATGAATTTGGTATGGCTCTTTACTTTTCAAATACTCGTCACTTTTTACATTAGACCTTATTCAAAGCTCTTTTGAGCTTTGAAATCCCCACTTTTTATATCGTTATATATAGTTCAAATAAATTTCTCCATACTTTCTCCATTGTTTTAAAATAATATATGAAAAATATTTATTTTGGAGTCAAAATTGAAATCTTTAAACAATATTAGTGAACTCAAAGAATTAACAAGTAAATTATCTATCCTTTATGTAGAAGATGAAGACTCAATAAGACAACCAATTTATGAGATACTTAGTATCTTTTTTAAAGAAGTTATGGTTGCAAAAGATGGCTTAGATGGTTTGGGAGTTTATTTGGAAAATAAAGATAATATTGATCTTATTATTTCTGATATAAATATGCCAAATATGAATGGTCTTGATATGATTGAAGAGATTAGAAAAGAAAATAGAGAAGTTCCGATAATTATAAGCACTGCTTACAATGAACAACAATACTTTTTAAAATCTATTGAATTAAAGATAGATAAATACCTTTTAAAACCTATCAAGCAAGAACGACTTATAGAGACTATAAATGATATTGCAAGAAATATTGATGATAAAAATACACTAAAAAAACTTTTAGAAGAGAAAAGAAAAGTTGAACTTCAAGAAAAAGAGATGCAAACTATTCAGGCTTTGAGTAATTCTTATGCTTCTCCTGCTATTATCTTTCATAATGGTAAAGCTAAACATTTTTCAGAGCCTTTTATAAAACTTTTTGAAGATAGAAAAGATATGACACTTGAAGATATTACGATAGATACTCAAACTATGTTTAGAAAACAAAAAGGTTGTTTAAAATCATTTGCTCATTATGATGCTAAAAATGAATTAAATAATAAAGTTGTTGTACCTCAAAAAGTTGGACAAAGAATTTTTAGAGTTCAAAAACAATCAACACCTTTATATGGTGGAAGTGATATTTTTATACTTATAGATATAACACTAGAAGAGTATCAAAAGATAAAAATAGATTCTTTTGCTGAGGCTTTGACTGATATGCTTATAGAAAGTAAATCAAAAAGAATACTTCATGAAGATAAAGAAGTTACAGAAAAAACCGTAAATGATTTAGTTCCTAAAAAAGTAGTAGAGATTGAAAATCTTGATCAAGACTTTTCAAATGCAATTATAAAATTAGAATATGGTGATTATGAACAAGTTAGAAAGATAAGCACTTATATTTCACAATATGCTGATACTTATATACACCATTTAGAAGATTTTATATATCTATATGTTGTTACTAAAGATTTAGCAAATTTACTTGCAACTGTAGAGTTAGATGCTATTAGTGATTTGGATGCTTTTGCATCTTACTTGACTATCATTAGAGAAGATTTATCTTTTTGGAAAGAAAATATTTTTACTCAAACTCATACAGAAGATATACATTCACTTGATTCATCAATTATAAATACATCATTAGAGATAGAAATCTTACTTCTTGATAAACAACAAGATTTAGAAGATGATGAAGATGTTGATTTAGAATTTTTTTAAGATAGGAAAAAGAATATGTACGATACAAAACAATTAAAACAAACTTGTTCAAACTTCTCAATTTTAGTTGCAGAAGATGATGAACCAACAAGAGGTCAAATAGCAGGTATTTTAAATATATTTTTTGCTGATGTTTTTGTGGCTTGTGATGGTGAAGAAGCTTTTAAAATATATCAAGAAAAAAAACCAAATATAGTGCTTACTGATTTAACTATGCCTCGTATGTGTGGACTAGAGTTAACAAAGGCTATACGAAAAATATCTCATAATCAAAAGATTATAGTTATGTCTGCTCATACTGAAACAGATATTATTATAAATGCGATACAAAGTAATATTGATGGGTATGTTCTTAAACCACTAAATGCAGATCAAATGTTTGAAGCATTAGGAAAAACAGCTTTATCTTTACAGATGGAACTTGAAAATATATCTTATCAACAAGATTTAGAAAGTAGAGTTGAAAAACAAGCTAAAGAGCTTATCAAACAATTAGAATACGATACTTTAACAGGTTTACCAAATAAGGTAAAACTACAAATTGATTTTAATAAAGATAAATATGATGAAATTTTACTTTTAAATATAGATAATTTTTCACAAATCAATAGTGCTTATGGATATAAAGATGGGGATTTACTTTTAAAAAGAATTGCCACTTTTTTACAATCAAATATAAAAGATAATATTTATAGAGGTAATGGTGATGAGTTTATCATCGCTTTAAAATCATCAACTTCAGATGAAGCATTAAAGTTAGCAAAAGAGATACAGAAAAAGGTTTATGATGAGTATTTTCATATAAGTGAAACTGCTGTAAGAATTACTTTTTCTATAGCTATTGTTAGTGTAAATGAAGAGGATGAAGAGATACCGTATTCAAAAGCTCAGTTGGCTATTATGGATATGAGAAAACTTCATAAAAATATAATTGGACGATATGAAGAACATTCTCAAACTAAGATATATAATAAGCAGATGAATGAGTGGGCTAGAAAAGTAAAAGTAGCTTTAGAAAATGATACTTTAAGACCTTTTTATCAGCCTATTGTAAATTTAAAAACAAATGAGATTGAAAAGTATGAGTGTTTAGCTAGGATTATAGAGCATGATAATCCTGTAAGTCCATTTTATTTTATAGAACCTGCTCGTATTGCTGGGATGGTTACAGATATAACAAGAGAGATGATTAGAAAAGCTTTTATAACTTTTTCAGGTTCTGATAAAGAGTTTTCTATAAATATAACTGATGATGATTTTAAAGAGGAATACCTTTTAGATTATCTTACAACTTCTTGTGAAAAGTACAATGTAAAACCAACTCAAGTTGTTTTAGAAGTTCTTGAAAATATTAGTAATTATGATGCATTTCATGCTATCAAGCAGATAGATAAACTAAAAGAGTTAGGTTTTCAAATAGCTATAGATGATTTTGGGGCTGAGAGTTCAAATTTTGCTAGAGTTCAAAAATTAAAAATTGATTATATCAAGATAGATGGTAGTTTCATAAAAGATATAGCTGAAAATGAAAACTCTCTTATCATCACAAAAACAATAGTCTATTATGCAAAATATTGTAATATAAAAACAGTAGCAGAATTTGTGCATGATGAAAAAACTTATAACATTGTAAAAGACTTGGGTATTGATTATGCTCAAGGATATTATTTAGCAGAACCATTAAAGGAAATATAGTGAGTATAACAGATGAATTAAAAGAAAATGCAAAAGAGTTAACAGTTTTATATGTAGAGGACGAAGATGATATTCGTTCACAGGTTTCACAAATTCTTGGATTATTTTTTGGGACTATGCATGTTGGAGTAAATGGTTTAAATGGACTTGAACTTTATAAAGAAAATGAAGTAGATTTGGTAGTAACAGATTTAACTATGCCAAAGATGAATGGGATAGATATGATAAAAAATATTAAGGAGATAGATTCTTTACAACATGTGATTGTTTTAACTGCTCATAATAGTAGTGATAATCTTATAGAGACGATGGATTTACAAATAGATGGTTTTTTACTTAAACCTATGAAGATGGATAAGATGCTTAGTTTATTAACTAAAGTTACAAATACTATAAATCTTGAGAAAAAAGAAGAAAAAAAATAATGTTTACTTTAAATCACCAATACAAAAATAAAGTAGAACTTATAAAATGGCTAGAAGAAAATAACTTTGCTTCAGAGGATGAATGTTTAGTTCAATTTTTTTGTGGAATACCTACAAAAGAGATGATGCAAACAGTTAGTTCAACTTTACATAGGCATTTGCCAAAAGCACATATTTTAGGTAGTACAACAGATGGTGAAATCTTATCTGATGATATTTTATATGAATCTATCATTGTAAGTGTTAGTGTATTTAAAAAAACTAAGATTTATTCTACTTTTACAACATATAGCACAAACTCATATGATATGGGTTGTAAAATTGCAACTAAATTAAATCAAAATGATGCAAAAGTTATGATTTTATTTACTACAGGACTAGCAATAAATGGTGAACATTTTTTAGATGGTGTTAGAAATACATCAGATGATGAGTGTATTATATCTGGTGGTTTAGCTGGTGATAATGGAAATTTTAAACAAACTTTTATATCTTATCAAGATAAAGTTATACAAAAGGGTGCTGTTGGTGTTATACTTTGTTCTACTGAGTTAACAGTAAAAAATAATTATGAGTTTGGATGGGAACCTGTTGGGCTACCTATGGTTGTCACAAAAAGTAAAGACAATATAATTTATGAGTTAAATAATTTACCAATTATAGATGTTTATACAAAATATTTTGGAGAAGAAATTTCCAATATGTTACCTAAAATAGGTGTAGAAATACCACTTATAGTAAATAGAAATGGACAAAATATAGCAAGAGCTACATTAAATAGATATGAAGATGGTTCACTACTTTTTGCAGGTAATATTTTAGAGGGTGAAAAAGTTAGATTTGGTCTTGGTAGTGTTGAGAAGATATTAAAAAATAGTGACAATATTTGTAGAGACTTTTATGATGGTTATATTCCTGAGAGTGTTTTTGTTTACTCATGTATGGCTAGAAGAAGACTCTTAAATACTCAAGCAAATATAGAGTTAAAAATGCTTTCATCTTATGCAAATATAAGTGGATTTTTTACATATGGTGAGTTCTTTTCAAATAAACAAAATAGTTATCTATTTAATGAAACTATGACCATTATAGCCCTTAGTGAAAATAATATAAAAGCTGAACCAAAAAAAATAGTTAAATCAAATATTACTAAGCATTTAGATAAAAATATATTGATGTATGCAGTTACTCATATGACAAATGTTATAGCAAAAGAGTGGCAAGAAAAAGTTGATGTTGAAGTTGCTAAAAATAAGATGCAAGAGGAACAAAACTTTCAACAAGCTAAACAAGCTCAAATGGGTGAGATGATAGGTATGATAGCTCATCAATGGAGACAACCTCTAAATGCGATAAGTGCAACAGCTATAAATGTTTCACTACTTTCTAGTATGGGGATGTTAAAAGACGATAAGGTTCAAAAAGATAGTTTTTTTATACAAGAACAATGTCAAAAAATGTCAGAAACTATAGATACTTTTATGAACTTTGTAAAGCCTGGAAAAGAGTCTAGAAAATTTAAAATCTCAGATACTTTAAATAGTATCATATATATAATGGGTGCACAACTTGCAAATCACAATATAATTGTATCTATTATAGAAACTGATGAAGATTCTTCTATTGTTGGTCATGAAGATTTACTTGAACAGGTTATTATAAATATATTGGCAAATGCAAGAGATGCTTTCAATAATATAGGAAGTGTTGGTTCAAATCAAAATGAAAAGTTTATAAAAATTGGTATTGAAAAACAAGATAATGTACCACTTGTAATTATAGAAGATAATGCTGGTGGTATTCCAGATGATATACAGAAGAAGATTTTTAATCCATATTTTACAACAAAAGAACAAGGCAAAGGAACAGGTATTGGTCTTTATATGAGTTCAAATATTATGAAAAAAGCTTTTTCTGGTGATTTGAAATATGAAAGAACAGAAAATGGAAGTAAATTTATTTTAGTTTGTGGTGAGCTGGATAGTTAGATGAAAATTATAAAACAAACATTTCTTATATCTTTAATGGCTACTTACTCTATAGCAGATGATTTAAATATAGATAAATTACTAACAGATATAAAAGTAAAATCAGATTTATCATCCAAAACAAAACTAGAAAATGGTGGTATATCTATTGTATATACTAGAGATGATTTAGATAGAATGCAAGCTAGAACTTTAAAAGATATTTTAAAATCTACTTTTCCTTATCATTATTCTGAAAATAGATTAAATATCCCTGACCCATTTACTAAGGCTACTTTCTTACCATATAACTCTAGTTTATTTAGACTTTTTATAGATAATCAAGAGATTACAACAAGTCTTTATGGTAGTGGACTTTTTACTATGGGTGATGTAGATATTGATTTTGTTGATCATATAGAGATATATTCTAAAAATCCATCTTATGAATTTACTTCAGAAGCTGCTTTTGTTATGATAAAACTATATTCTAAAAATGCTTCTAAAGATAATGGTTCTAGTGTGAAACTTGAAGCAAGTAGTTATGGTGCTTCTAAGATTATAGTTCATAATTCTGCTAAATTAGATAAATTTTCTTACTTTGCTTATGCATCTGGAAATATAGATAAAAGACAAACTCATAAAAGTTATGATACGGATTTATCAAGAGATAAAAATGTTATGCATCTATTTGCTTCTATCTATAATAAAAAAGACAAAATACTTATAGATGTGTTAAAACAAAGTAAAGATGCTTTTATGAACTACAGTATAGATGCAACACCTGTTGTTTCTACAATTGACTTAAATTCTTTACATATAGGTTACAATACAAAAGTTGGTAATTTCTCTATGGGTGTAGATTATGATTATTTGGAAACTAAATTACAGTTTTTAGATGATTTAAATGCATCCGTTGTTAATACCTATGCCTTAGTAAATAGTATAGATGTTAGTACAAAATCAGATGTTATAACGGCTAAGATAAAATATAACTATATAACAGAAAAAAATAACTTGATTGTTGGTTCAAAATATAGATTTAAAAAATATAGTTATGGTACATTAAAAGTTAATGATGTAGAAAGACCAAGAACAGGAAATACAAATCAAAGAGTAGCAAATATTTTTGTTGAAAATCAATACTCTATAAAAGAAAATGCCATTATAACTTTGGGTATTCAAGCATCAAGTGTTAGAAATAATAACTCTATCCAGCAAGATAATCTTATACAATATAGAACAGGATATACATATACAACTAAAAATATAGTAATTAAAACAGTTTTTGCTCATTTAGAAAGTACATTAGACCCATTTTTAGTAAATAGTTATGGTTCTTATATTACAGATGGTAAAAAAGATATAGTAAAAGCAAATACTATATCAAATAATTTTATTTATGAAACGAAATTAAATAAATATGAATTTGCATTTGGAATGATAAAAAAATACAATGAACTTGTTCCTACGGCTAATAGATGGCTTTTAGATAATCAAGATAAAACTATAACAATGTATGGTACAAATTTTAAGTGGACACATAATTATAATGAATATAATAAGCTTTTTGTAGATTTGGGATATAGTCTAACTAAGGATTATTTAAATTTAGATGATATTAAACAATATAGTGGTGTAATTAGAAATATAAATACATATAAAAAATTTGATATTTTTAATGAGATTGTTTATTATAGAGATAATCAAAAATCAAATAATAATAATTTTGATTATAGTGCTGGTATAAAATATCATCATAGTGATAGTCTTACTTTTTTTATAAAGGGTGAAAATATATTAAATAAAGCGAAGAAAACAACTTTTATAAGAAGAGATTCTGAAGATCCAATAAATCCTGATAAATTTATGCCATTAGCTATCTCTCCGATTGATCAAACTGTGTATGTAGGTATGGAATATATATTTTGATAAAATTAGTTGTTTTAATGTTTACGATAACATCAGTATTTTCAAGTGCAAATTATGAGTTAAATCTTTATGAAAAGGTTATACCTGCTATCTTTAAACAAAATAATTTAAAAATTTATGTAGATGAAGATGCAAAAGAGATATTAAAATATTCTAAGATTTTTACAATTGTAGAAAATTGTGATAATGCTTTATTACTTATTGGAGATAGTTTTCCAAATATGACAAAAGGATGTTTAAAAAAGCCTGTATTCTCATCAAGTTATGAAAGTTTTATGATAAATAAAAATTCGTTTGGTGCTTTTTATTGGAGAAAAAGTCGCCCACAAATTAAGTTTAAATCTAAGGTAATTCATAGATATAATTTAACATTGCCAAAAAGTTTAAAAAGGTTTTCTAAATGACAAAAATATTTAATCTAATTGCAGTATTTTTAATTTTTATTTTATTTGGAGTTTATACTTTTTTTAAAGAGACTAGAAATGAAGTTATAGACACTATACATAATAATCAAATAACATATGTAAAAGAAGTTTCTAAAAATTTATCTGATGAGATATTGTTTTATTGTAAAGATGATATTTATAATGATTTAAAAAATGATTCAAAACTTAGAGCTATTCTTAATTTTCATTTACAAAGTTTTATAACGAGTCAATATAAATATATCTATGTGATAGATAAAGAGAGTGAAAAATCTCAAGATTTTAGATTTTTATTAGATGGTGCTAAAAAAATAAAAGAAAGAAGTTTTTTTAATGAAGATTATACACCACTTGTTATGGATATGTATAATAAAGTTTATAAGACTAAAAAAGAACAATATTTTAAACATAAAAATATGAAATCAGTTTCTATAACTCATTTATATCCAATTGTAAAAGATGATAAAGTAAAGGCTATTATAGTTATAGATTTTTCATTAAAAGAGCAAGAAATTATCAATCGTTCATTGGAGCATTTTAATAATGTTTTTATAACTATACTTGCACTATTTATTATAGTGTTTATCATTATATTATGGTTTTCTTATATGGATAAAAAAAGAGAAGAGGAAAAAAAGAAAATATATAATGAGCTTCTTGAAACATCTGAAGAATTAAAAAATTTAAATGATACACTTGAAGTAAAGATAGCCCAAGAGGTTGAAAAAAATCATCAAAAAGATCAAGCAATGTTGCAGTACACAAAACAAGCTCAAATGGGTGAAATGATAAGTATGATAGCTCATCAATGGAGACAACCACTAAATGCTATAAGTGCTACAAGTATAAACCTTTCATTGTTAGATAGTATGCAGATGCTAGAGGGTGATAAACTTCAAATTGATTCTAATTTTATACAGCATCAATGTCAAAAAATGTCAGAAACTATAGATACTTTTATGAATTTTGTAAAACCTACAAAAGAAGCGACAGAGTTTAGTTTATCAAACTCTATAGATAGTATAATGCTTATTCTTGGAACACAATTTCAAATACATGGAATAGAGATAAATATAGATAAGAAAAAAGAGATTAATCTAATAGCTTATAAAGATTTACTAGAACAAGTTGTTATAAATATACTTACAAATGCAAGAGATGCTTTTGAAGAGCAAGAAAATAATGATAATAAACTTATAAGTATTACAATAGATGAAGAAGATGATAAAGCGATAATATTTATCGAAGATAATGCTGGAGGGATACCAGAACATATACAAGATAAAATATTTAATCCTTATTTTACAACAAAAGAACAAGGTAAAGGTACTGGTATAGGTCTTTATATGAGTTTAGATATTATTCAAAAAAGTTTTCATGGTAATTTAGAATTTTATCCAACTAAAAATGGTAGTATATTTAAAATTATCTTAGCTAAAAAATTTTAATATTTTTTACTAAATTTAAACAAGTCTTTATATTTTTTAAGTTAAAGTGTTTTCACTATACAGAGAGGAAAGTTTATGAAAAGTATGTCTATTGGCAAAAAGATACATGTTCCACTGATAGTTTCTATTATTATTGGATTTATCATAGTTATTGCTAACTATTTTTATACAGCAGAGGGGATTGAAAAAGATTTATATAAATCTCAAGACAAGTCACTTCGTTTAGTTTTTAATGAGGCTATGGATCTTAAAAAAACCATAGGTTTAACAAATGCTATAAATATATCTAAAAACAATTCAGTTATAACTGCTTTAAGAGAAAATAATAGAGCTTTAGCTATAAAAGGTGTTGCTTCTATAGCTAAAGATTTTAGAGAAAATACAAGTTTTAAAAATATAAAAATACATGTCCATGATGCTGATATACATAGTTTTTTAAGAGCTTGGAAACCAAATAAATATGGTGATGATTTAAAAGGTTTTAGGAAAACTATTGTTAAAGTTAAAAATACAAAAAGACCATTGGTAGCTATCGAACTTGGTCGTGCTGGTATGGTTCTTCGTGGAATTTCTCCTGTTATGGATAATGGCAAATACTTAGGTTCTGTTGAGTTTATGCAAGGTTTAAATTCAGTTGTGAAAAAAGCCAAAAAAATAAATGGTTACGATATGATAATTGTTATGAAAAATCAATATCTAAAAGTTGCTACACTTCTCGGACCTGCACCAAAAATCGGTAATTATACTCTTGCTGTAAAAGAAAAGAATATCAATAGAAATTTTATGAATGATTTACAAGATGTTAATATTGCTGATACTTCTCATTATCATTTAACTAAAAATTATTTTGTTGTATCTCAAGCTATAAGAGATTTTTCTGGAAATATAGTTGGATATGCTTTAATTGGGAATAATCTTGAAGGTGTAAATAAAGTTCTTTTAGATTCAGAAGCTTCTTTGATGAGACTTGTATATATCATAGCTGCTATTGACTTTATCATGTTAATTGTTCTTATGTTTATCATTCGTAGAGTTGTTGTGAGACCGATAGAGGAACTTGATGAAGTAGCAAGGGAATTGGCACAAGGTGAAGCAGATTTATCTAAAAGACTTCCAATTCGTTCAAATGATGAACTAGGTGAAGCTAGTGCTAGTTTTAATGCTTTCTTAGATAAAGTAGAAGTATTAGCTCAAAATGCTCAATATGAAGCTCAAAAAGCAGAAAGTGCAGCAGAAGAAGCTCAAAATAGTTTAGAAAAAAATAAACTCACTTTAACACTATCACATAATATGATAGCTGGAACAGTAGATGGTGCAGATGATTTAAGAAATTCTATGAATTCAAACTTAGATACTGTAACTGAGTTAAATACACTAAATGAATCTACTGCTATAGCTATAGAAGAAGTTACTCATTCAACTGATGAGGTTATAGATATAATCTCAAATATTACAGAGATGATTAGTGAATCAAGAGACTCTTCTCAACAAGTTAATAGTAATGTAGAAGAGATATATAGTGTAATATCTCTTATTAAAGATATTTCAGACCAAACAAACTTATTGGCATTAAATGCAGCCATAGAAGCTGCAAGAGCTGGTGAACATGGTCGTGGTTTTGCTGTTGTTGCTGATGAGGTTCGTAAACTTGCTGAGAGAACTCAAAAAGCTACAAGTGAAGTTGAGTCAAATATTGGTGTATTAAAACAAAATTCTAATGATATGGCTGAAAATAGCGAAAGAATTGAAATTCATGTGCAAAACTCTCAAACTAAACTAGATGAGTTTAAAACTACTTTCTATGATGTTGTAAATAATGTAAATAAAATTAAAGATGATAATAATCTAATTTCTCGTGAACTTTTTGCAAATATGGCAAAACTAGACCATATGGTATATAAAAATAATGCTTATTCAGCTGTACTTGATGGTAGTGGTAAAATGTCACTTGTTGACCATAAAACTTGTCATTTTGGGAAATGGTATGTAAGTGATGGTAAAAAAGAGTTTGGTAAAAGTAGTGAATATAAAGCAATAGATAATCCTCATGCTAAAGTTCATAATAATATACATAAAATTATAGATATGATGCATAGTTTAAAAGCAGAAGATAATGATAAACTTGTAGAATTATTTAAAGAAACAGAGGAAGCTTCAAAAGAGTTATTTAATCATTTAGATGCTATGGTTAGAGAAAGTATTAAATAAAGGTCAAAGGTAAGAGTTTATTATGCAAAAATTTAAATTAAGTTTAGTTGTTATTAGTTCATTGGTTTTAAGTAGTTCTTTACAGGCAGATTTAAAATCTGAAAAGGTTGTGTTGAAAAATAATATGCAAGTTGAATATATTCAAAAACCAGCTTCTGTAGATAACTTTTCTGATGCTCTTACTGAGGGTATGTACTATGGAAGATTTCGAACGAATACTTTTTATTGGGCTTGGGATAATGATGAAAATAATAAGGCTATGGGTATAGGAGCTTCTTTAGTTTATAAAACTGCTCCATTAAATGGCATCAGTGCAACAATAGCTGGTTATACTTCCCAAAATCCAGCTTGGTATAGAATGGAAGCTAGTGATGCTGGGATTGTAAAAGCTGGTAAAGATACATTCTCAAGATATAAACTTAGTACGAGTGGTGATTATGGTATGACTGTTCTAGGTCAAGCATATATACAAGCTGATGTTGCAAAAACAACTATAAAAGCTGGTCGTTTTTTACATGAAAGTACATTTACAAAATCAAATGATACTAAGATGATACCAAATACTTTTGATGGTGTAAGTGTAGAATCAAAAGATATAGATGACACTAAAGTATCTTTAGCATATTTAGCTAGACAAAAACTTCGTGATCATACAACTTCTCATGATGTTATAGCATTTGATGGTTGGACTCAAAATGATGATAGTGCTGTAAATAAAAACTTAACAGTAGCAAGAATAGGGGATAACAATAGACTGATAGTAGCTTCTGTTACAAATAAGTCTGTTAAGAATTTAAAAACTACTGTTTCATATATGTCAGTACCAAGTGTTGTAAGTAATCTTGCACTTGAAGCTCACTACACAATAAAGCCTATTGATAATTTAAAAATTATCCCAGGTATTAGATATATGCAACAGTTTGATAACTTAAATGCAAATTATGGAGTAGCAAACTTAAAAGCTAAACAAGATGGATATGATAATCCTAATTCTTTAGAAGCATCTTTGATAGCTGTAAGAGTAGATGTGAAAAGTGGTCCATTTATGGGTCGTTTAGGTTATTCTTATGTGGCTGATAAAGCAGATATTATATCTCCTTGGAGAGCTTTTCCAACTGGTGGATTTACTCGTGCAATGGGTCAGTATAACTGGTATGCAAATACAAAATCATATTTAATTAGAGCAGGATATGATTTTGATAAAGCAAATATCTTAGATGGCTTTAGTATAATGGCTCGTTATGCTTTTCAGGATTTTGATGATAAAAAAACAGGTACACCATCTGATAATGGTATCTTAAATATAGATGCTCGTCAAAATATTGGTGATGATTTACAGCTTAAAGTTAGACTTGGATTTAGTGAAGCTGATGCACATATAAAAGATATTAATGGTATTGAAAAAGATGATTGGTCATATAATGAGTATAGAGTAGAGTTAAATTATTTTTACTAAAGGATGCTAGTTATGAGTAGTGCATTATTTTATGAGTATGATGAGGGAGTTGTTAATTTTTTTAACGGAGAATTACAAAGATATGATTCAAATCTAAAAAAAGAAGAAACAGTTCATATCTTTGGAGGTATGGTCACATCAAATCTCAATAAAATAGCACTACTAGATGATAATTTAATTAAGATAAAGAATTTTATCAAAAAAGAAGTTATCGTCAAAATAGAAGTAGAATCATCTGATAAAATTACTACTATGTCATTGGCTGAGACTATTCTTATCTTAGGCAAAGAAAATGGAAAGATAGAGATTATATCTATGTTTTCTAAGAAAAAAGAATCCCACTTTCAAATATCTGAATTTCCAATAGAATCTATTTTTATCAATTCTGAGAGTATTGTTAGTATTGTTAGTAATGATGAGATATTTATTGTAAATATTGTAGATAGAGTTGTTATATCAAGACTTAAAGAAACTTCATCTATATCATCAGTAGTTGGTGATACTAAAAAAATTATATATATAGTTGATAATCATGTGGTTTTATATGATTTTAAAAATAATAAAAGAGATATTTTATATACGGGAAAAGAGATAAAACATATCTTCTATAATGGTCAATTATTTGTATTAGATAAGAAAAAACTTTTAATTATAAACAATAAATACAAGTCTATTAAAATTGCTAAAATAAAAGCAGATAGATTTTTGGTACTTCATAATAAAATATTTTATATTCAAGAAAACAAAGTTTATAAAACTGAAAATTTGTATTTAAAAAGAAAAGTTGATAATATTGTTAGAATTTTAACTGTTGATGATAGTAGCACTATGAGAAAAATGTTAAAAGAAACTATTTTAAAGAATTTTAAAAATATAGAAGTTTACGAAGCTAAAGATGGTCATGAAGCTATGAAAGCACTAAAAGCAAATAATATTGATGTGATGTTTTTGGATTGGAATATGCCTCTTATGAATGGTGAAGAGGTTGTAAATATCATAAATGAATTAAATATCTATCCTGATTTAAAAATAATTATGGCTACTACAGAAGACTCTACAAATAGTGTTAAAAGAATGGTAAATAAAGGTGTTAAAGGTTATATCATAAAACCTTTTTCAGAATCTAGCATAGTTCCACTTACCAAAAGGATTATGGATATTGTCCTAAAGGGTAGAAATGTTTAATGATTTTGGTAAAGAGAATGATATACAAAAAAATATAGAGTATATGACAAAAAGTCATTTACGAAATGTAATGCAACTTGCTATATTTTATACTGGTAGTGATAAAATTTATGCTATAAATATCTCTAAAATAGAAAGTTTTTTGATAAAAGAAAATGTTGAAATGGCATCTACCCCATCTGGGGATGGACTTATTGAGGGTGTGCTTAATCTTCGTGGAGAGATGGTTTCAGTTGTAAATCTTGACCATTGGATAGGTGAAAGTGTAGATAGTGATATTTATAAGATAATTATTATTTGTAATTATAATGAGAAAAAAATAGGAATCCTTGCGAAAGATATTATTAGAATTCAAGAGATGCAATCTAGTGAGTTAAAAGTTCCAAGTTCAAATGATCCAAAAATTTCATATGTGGCAGAGATTGAATTAGATAAATTAAATAAACTATGTATAGTTTTTGATGCAGAAAAGTTACTTTATGATTTGGGAACTAATCATTTGTCTAGTGGTACAACTATTTATGATATAGAAAGTATCGGAGATATTGAAGCTATAAAATCAGATAAAATAGTTTTAGTAGCAGAAGATAGTCCAACAGTAACAGATAAATTAATAGAATTTTTTGAAAAGATAGATGTTAAGTTTGAAATTTATGAAAATGGGCAACTTTTACTTGATAGAGTGGAAGAGATTAATTCAGAAAAAATAGGTATAATTATAACAGACTTGGAGATGCCTATTTTAAATGGTTATCAAGTTATTAAGTATATAAAAAATTCAAAAAAATATAAAAGTATTCCTATTTTATCACTAAGTAGTATGACAAATAGAGGTGTTTTAGATAAGGTTAAAAATCTAGGGGCTATAGATTTGATAAATAAGGCTGACCTAGAAAAGCTTTATCAATACATAAGAGACAATATTTAAGGAGTTGGTTAATGAGTATCAGAAAAAAGAATTTAGTGTTAGGGATAATAATTTTTATCGCCTTTTTAATACTACAAGTATCTATTGCAAGTAGATTGTTTGGGATTAAAGAAAATGTTGATATTGCTAAGGCAAATTATGAAAAAAGTTTAAACTTACATCATCTAAAAGAGTTAGTTCTAAAGATGCAAATCCGTTCTTCAGATGTGTATATAAATCAATTTTATGATTATGGAGCAAAATTAAATGACCCTATTATTAATGAAGAGATTTCATCTATAAAAGAAAATTTACTAGCTGGTAAAGTTGTTACAAACTATCTGAAGTCTATCTATAATGAGATAAATAGACAACTAGCACATAATCAAAAAGTAAGAGATGAATCAAATGATGCTATCGATATAGTACATGAAAATATTGTGATGTTTATTATTATTTTGATAGTAAATATTATTTTAAACTTACTTTTATACATCTTTTTTAGAGGTATTATAGACAATATTGCAAAGTTAGATAAAGGTATGGGTGAATTTTTTAGCTATATTTTAAGAAAAACTGACTCTGTAAATAAAATAGAGATAGAAGATAATGGTGAGTTTCAAAAAATATCAAAAGATATTAACAATCATATAGAGCTTATCAAAATTGGACTTCAAAAAGATAAAGAAACTGTATCTGAGATAGGTGTAATTACTGATAAACTTGAAACTGGTGATTTCTCTCAACTTGTAAAATCTGAGCCTGATAATCCACAGATAAAAGATTTAAAATTAAATATAAATAAATTCTTAGTATCTATGCAAGGTACATTACAAACTATTTTAAACACATTGGCAAATTATCAAGATAATCATTTTGATTCAAGAGTAAATATACCTATGATTGGTGAGTTGAAAATTTTAGTTGATGGTGTAAATTCACTAGGAGATGCCCTAGAGAAATCATCTGAAAAAATTGTTGAATCACTTACAAGTAAATCACAACAACTACAAAGTTCATCAAAAGATTTACAAAATAGTGTTGGTGAGTTAACTATGTTTATGGATAAAAGTAATCAAAATAATTTACTTGTAACAAAACAGATAGATGATATAAGTGAAACTATATCTGATACGGTTGAAAAAACAAGACTTATGAGTGAAGCTGCATCTGCTTCTACAGAGTTAGCAAAAATTGGTGGTCAACTAGCTGATGATACATTAGAAGCTATGAGTGATATAAGTTCTTCTACTGAGGCTATTGAAGATGCGATAAGTATCATTGATTCTATATCTTTTCAAACAAATATCCTTTCATTAAATGCTGCTGTTGAAGCTGCTACTGCAGGTGAAGCTGGTAAAGGTTTTGCTGTTGTTGCTCAAGAGGTAAGAAACCTTGCAAGTAAAAGTGCAGAAGCTGCAAAAGAGATAAAAGAGTTGGTTGAACAAACTCATAATAAAACAAAAGAGGGTATATCTATATCTGAAAACATGAAAGAAAACTTCTCTAAAGTTTATTCTCAAATTGCTGGAACAAGTACAATGGTTGAGAGTGTTGCTGAAAATGCAAATAAAGAGATGTCAAAATCTAAAGATATTCAAGAACTGATAGAACACTTAAGAGAGATGTCAGAGTCAAATAAAGCTGTAATGGAAAATACTACAAAAATCACAAATGAGTTAAATAGTATTGCAGATGCATTAGACGAAGAGGTTCATATAAAAACACTAAAAAATAAAAGAGGCTAATTTTAGATGTCTGATAGTCTTAAAGATTTTTTTGCAGAAGAAGCTGTTGAAATATTTGAATCTGTAGAAGCGAGATTGATTGAGATAGAAGAAAGAGGTGCATTTAATGAAGATGATATAAGTGCTCTTTTTCGTGATATGCATACACTTAAAGGTAGTTCAAATGCAGTTGGATTTGAATACTTTAGTAAGTTCGTTCATTATCTTGAAACTTTTATGGAAAATATTAGAAATGATAAACAAGAGGTCAATAGTAAGGTTATAGAGTTTATTATAGAAGCTTCAGATAAAATGCAAGTTATTTTTCATGATGAACATAAAGATAATTTAGATGTAGAAGAATTTGAAAAAGACTTAAAAAATTTAATAGAAAATATTGAAAATCTAAAAGAAATTAAAGTTGCTGAAAAGACAGAAGAAAAGCCAGTAATAATAGAAAAAACAGAGAAAAAACAAAAAAAGAAGCAAAAGAAAGTATCAAAAGATAACTCTTTTGTAGGTGAATTTGTTGATTTGATGAATACTATAAATGAATCTTTGGAATTAGGTACTAGACTTGAAGAGTATGATGATGAATTTTTAAGAGAACTTTTTAGATATGTGCATACTCTAAAGGGTACTTCTTTGTTTATGGATTTGGAGTATTTTTCTAATTATTTACATTCTATTGAAACACTTTTGGATATGGCAAGGGAAAAAGAACTTGTTTATACAAAAGAGATAAATGACTATCTTATCTCTGCAATGGCAGAATCACAAGATATAGCTGATGATGAGATTAACAATGATTTGGATGATTCTAAGTATAAAGTCAAACTTCAAGCATTGGAAGAAAATATAAAAAAAATAATTGTTGATGCTAAATTACATAAAGGTTATGAACTTTTTCAAGATAAAAGTGATGAAGAAAATGAAGACTTTATGCTTTTTGATGAGGAAGTAACAGATAAAAAAGTAGAAGTATCAACAAGAGTTGTAAAAAAAGAAAAAGATATAGTATCTGAGATTACAAAAGAAAATACTAAGACACCTGTAAAACAAACTATTAAAAAGATGGCTGCTTCTAGCTCTATAAGAGTTGGTTTAGATAAGATAGATTTTCTTATGAATAGAGTAGGTGACTTAGTAATTACTAAAAGTATGTTATTTGATTATTCAAGAGGATTAGCAAAACAAGTTAATAATCGTGGACTAATTGAAAGACTAGAAATCATAGATAGAGAGATAAGAGAACTTCAAGAAGCTGTTATGTCTGTTCGTATGATACCTATGGATAGTGTTTATCAGAAATTTCCAAAAGTTATAAGAGATCTTTGTAAAAAATTAGATAAAAAAGTAAATTTTGTTTACGAGGGTGAAAATGTAGAGATAGATAAACTAATGATGGA